>RRZT012071336.1_pt1 | contig 120484 bp, 99 predicted proteins | sample 2165551 | NCBI WGS metagenome assembly RRZT01 (sample SAMN10456910, study PRJNA506462) | wastewater metagenome | biome: wastewater; feature: sludge; material: wastewater sludge; isolation source: wastewater sludge with Escherichia coli K12::gfp cells carrying plasmid... | place: USA: Moscow... | reverse complement strand
TAAAAACTTTTGGAAACAAAACCCAAAAGATTGGTTGCCTTGGAATTATCTCGATACCATCAATAAAATCAAAAACCACTCTCTATAAAAAATTTACTAGCATTCATTTTGTTTGTAAAATGCACTTATTGGTAGGACACCTCTCAATCAATTTCCATTCTCCGCATTTTCAAAAAGTCTAACAAAAGAATTTTTGCCGTTACAAATTTCTTCTAGTTCTTGGAAAACTTTATGAATGGGAAGATTTCTATAGCTTAAGTTTTTTTGAATCATATTAGGGATAAGAGATTGAGGGTCTTGTTTTAATAAAAATTGAATCGATTTTTCGATCATTTTATAAGCGTCTTCTCTTGATTTAATTTGAATTTCATATAAGTTTTCTTGACTTAATGTAGAATATGAAGTTGGCGTTGTTTCTGAATTTAGAAGAGAAAGAAAATGGGACTCTTTTGGAGTCATTTGATTGATAATATTAAATGCATTATCTGTTTGATTTACTTCTTGATTTATATTTGTATTACTTCCAACTTGTTCTGAATTTGTTTTCGCTGCAGTTAATAGATCATTCTGTTTGTCTAAAGAATTTTGATATAATTTTAAAGTCTTTTTAAGATATTTATGACATAAAAAAATGTCAATGTCGTCAACAGGAATAAGTTCTAAATAGTCATTTGTTTTTTCTAAGCATTCTAAAATTTCTTGAAATAAATTAACTTTACTTTCCAATTCTGATTTTGGAATTTTAGATAAATAATTTTCAATTTTATTTTTTAATATGCTTAATTTTGTCGAATTAGTTTCATCAATAAAATGAGTGAGTAATATTTTTTCGTCTTTATCTTCGCATAATAAGTAACTAGAAGATAATTTATAAAGACCCGTTTGCAAAAGTTTAAAAGGCATAGCACGAAGGTCGTAATCTTCTGTAGACAATTCTGGATATATATTTTCCCAGTAAGTGTCACATAGAGCATTGTAAACTTTTAATCCATGTAACATGCCTTGAATAGAATATGTTTTAAAAAGGGCTTCAATATAATAATTACAGACCATAAGGTCTTTTGAAACGCTTTTTAAAATATTTTCACACATTTCTATTAAGGTTAAATAAGTTGCTCCTTTTTTTTTGTAATTCCATTCGCTATTATTTTCTGTTTCGTTCTGTTGTAGTTCAATGCGAAGATCACGCAGCTCGCGCAATTTATCGGATACATTGAGATCGATTCCACATGGCATTTGAGAATCAATTGGTTTTAAAAAATTTTCAATATTATTATCAAACATATGTTATTTTACTCACAATTGAATTTCCAAACGGAGACATGTAAAAATAAATTAATGGTCGCATTTTCAGAATCTATTTTTCCACTTGCACAAATTTGCGCAATACGTTTGTACTTATTATAGTTTTGGAAAGTTACATCTAAATTAAAGAAACGGGGTTCAAAAAAATTTAAAGCCTTTTTAATGCAGAGGCATAAATTTTCTTTATCACTTTCATTCGCTAAAGTGAGGCGATTGATATTTGGCAAACCAAAATTAGAGGAGTTTATATGATGCCTTGATAGGGATAAAAATTCATCAACCGATAAGGTATTCCGTGTATTTAATATATAATCTATATTATGCTTCACAGAATAATGAATATCTTTAAATGAATAATTTTCTTCTACCAAACGCATCATAATAAAACTCCTTTTTAACTACTTTAAATTAAGCTTTTAAAGCAAAATCTTTATAAGAACCAAGTGTTACCTTGATATTTTTAAGATCTTCGTAAGTAATGAGTTGTGGGTCAAGAATTACTGGGTTGCCTTGAACTTGGTTTTTCGCAGCATATTTAACTCCAACATAACCAGTCGCATTGCTGATAATGATTTTTAGAGTTTTTTTGCCGTCTGCTGCTAGAACAGGAAGAGCAAGTTTAACATGAATGTCTAGGTAAGCACCATGCTTAACATAAAGTGGAGAACGATCTTGGTCTTCTACGTACTCAAGAATTTTTGCAGATTTTAGCTTAGATTGTTCAAGCTGAGCATAAATATCTTCAATTTCTGCGCCTTCTGGAGAAGAAAGAGTTATTTCCACATTTACAGGATAGTTTTTGAATGTTCTTTCTTTTAAAGAAGTATTAATTGTAGACTCTGGCATAAATTCGCCGTTGAGTTCTTGAATTAATAAGTAAGCAGGCAACTCTGGGTGAGCTGCATTTTTAGGATCATAGTCAAAGAAAGAAATTGCTAACTTAGTTTGTGACTTTGGAACTGGTGCTACTTGTGTATCTGTCATAATGATACTCCATCATATTATGAGTTGTTTAAAAAAAAGTTATTTACCTGCTGGTAACTCGCTAACTAAACGCATTGAAATTGTTAATTCGTTTAAATAGAAGTGTGGCCTTAAGTACATTACTGCGCTGTAAACACCAGGCTTGCCAGGAACGGTTGAGACGTCAATACGTGCTTCACGTAGAGGAAATGCGCTTTTTACCCAGTCGGAAGCAGTATCAGATAAAATAACGTAACGGGAAATCCAATTGTTTAAATAAGCAGAGACACCTTCTGGTGTTGAAAAACTTCCAATTTTATCACGCATAATACTCTTTAAATAATGAGCAAAGCGAGATATAGCCATTATGTATGGCATTTGTATCGTTAATGATGCATTTGCATTTGCTAGATCATTGTCATACTCCTTCAATTTATGAATTGTCTTGGAGCCAAAAAATACGGCTTGGTCTGTACCACGTTTGTAAACAAGGCTTAAGAAACCAAGGTCATCTAATTCTTTTTCACGACGGTCGGTAATTGTTACTTCCACAGGATTTTTTTGAACTCTGTTACCTTCTTCATCTGTAAATAGGTAAATAGGGAGGCCATCAACGGTTCCGCCATTTTCAACACCGCGGATATTTTGGAACCAACCGAATTGACGATAGGATTGCCCAATTCTGTCTGCTAAATAGAAAGCAGCATTACCCCATAAGAATTTTTCGTGATCTTTTTCATTTAAATCTTCTACAAATTTAAATTCTTTAACAGGAATGCCATCGTCAGAATATTCATTACGCATGATAACGCTTGGCATAGCTAAACAAACATATTTAGATTCTTCTTTAGAACGGAATGTATTCCAGTTTGCATAATCTACAGAATTAAACATGCGCTCTAAGCTTTTTGGCTTGCTTAAATCGGTAAAGGAATCCATGTCAAATAGTTTAGAACCTGCAGCTGAAATAAAAGGAACGTGAGCAGCAGAGGCAACTAAAGAAACAGCTCTTAAAAATTCGATATCCGTTTGACTACGTGAGCAATAATAATCACCTACTAACATTCCAAATGGTTCACCACCAAAAGTACCGTATTCGCTTTCGTACACTAATTTAAAGAGTCCACTTTGGTCCCAGTCTGGAGCGGTGCGGTGGTCTAAAAGAATGTCATCTTTTGTTGCGTCGAGAACACGAATTTTTAATTTATCATCGGGTTCTAAATTATTGATTAGCATTTCTAGGCCACGCCAGCTTGCTTCTAATTTTTGAAATTCAGCATGGTGAATAATTTTGTTAATTTGTTCAGTTAATAATTCATCAATTTCAGAAATTCTTTCATTGATCATTTTATTAAAATCATTTTTTGTATTTAATTTTTCTTGAACAACTTCTTCTGCAAATACTTGCAACATTTTTTTGAAGTTTTCTTTTTGCTGATCATCAATATCGCTGTGTGTTACTTCAAGAATTTTTTCACTGATATCAAAATCTTTCATATCTAAAAATGATAAATCAGCTTCCATTACTTCCTGGTATCTTGCTTGTGCGTTCATGTTTATCCCTTCATTTTCTTCTTTTAAATATTAGAATTTGTTTCTTCAGGTTGTGATTTTGATTTTTCAGGAGCAGCTGCTAATTTTTTTAGAGCTCCTTTATTATCCATTAACTTTTTCAAAATCACTTCAAGAGATTCATTGCTGTCTACTTTAGACTGAAGGTCAATTAATTTTTTTCTTACTTCTAAAAGTTTTGAAAGAGTAGGATGATTTTCTGCAATTTTACCAGGAGTAAAATCAGCCATGCTTTCCATTTTTAAATTAACAGCTAAATTTGAGCCATTTTTTTCAAGTGTATTTTCTACTGTAAATGAAACTTCTGGTGCAATTTTTTGCATTGTTGAATTAAAGTTTTCTTTTTCAACTGTTAAAAATTGGCATTGTTTTATTTTTTGAGGTTTTTTATTTTTGTGACCAGATAAGTTTGAAATAAGGCCAATAACAAAAGGAAGATCCTTTGGTTTTAAGCCGCCTTCTGCATGAAGATCATATGTAATTTGTACTCTAGGTGGTCTTACTTTTTTTAACTTATGTTGAATACTTAATGCTGACATTTATGTCTCCTTTTATGTTTTACACTTCCCTGTAACAATTAATAAATTGATCGATAATTAAACTTTCATGTTTAATCCTCCAAATACTAAAATTTATATCCGTTAAATATCTGGTAACTCTGAACTTTCATCTTGTGAAACCCGACTTGATTGGTCTTTTACTTCTGGAGCAAAAACGGGGAACTTTGGAATTGCAATTTGTTCATTTAAACTATTATTTTTAAATAATTTGTAATTAAAATTAAATAAAATTGCGTTTTCACCATTAGCATGAATTAAGTTCATTTTTAATTTGTTTGAATTATCACATCCGTCTTTGCAATCGCGGTATCTCATAATTAAAGCAAGCATACCCCATGGATTATTTTCATCGGAGACAACATTTTGAATATCGTTATTTGTTACTTTACTTGTATTAGACTTTGAAATTTTAAATGAAAGTTTACATGGGTCTCCAAAAGTCCATTTAAAACGAGCTTCTTCTTGTGTTCCATGGTTTGAACCAAATTTTTCAGAGCCACATTCTAATTTCCAATTTAATATTTTATTACCATTGATTTCATTTTGTCTATCTGCACGAAAGAAAAATTCTACTGGAAATTTAATTTTACCATCGGAGTCTTTGCCCGAAGCCATGAAGGAATAAAACTTATTCGTTTTTTGAATAAAGTCTTTATATTCTGGCTTAAAGAAACTAGGATAATATTCTTTCAAAAAGCTTAAATAAGATTTTGCAAATACAAGATAACTTTGCATAAATGACTTCACATCATCTAATAAGGCATATTGCCCCATCTGCGAAATTTTATTTGTTTCAATAAAAGGAAATTTGTTCGATAACTTTTGATTAAACATTTTAGAGATTAAATTGTATTCAATTATGCTTCTTTCATAATATAAAGATTGGCATCTGTTACCAAATTTATTGGCAAGGTTAAACTTAATCACATCAAAATAATCTTCATCGTTACGGCGATTGATTTGAATAGATTTTAAATATTTATAACAAGTTTCCGTCACTGTTTTATTTAATGAGTTTAAAATAAAGTCATTTAAGGATGAAATGGAACCAACTTCCGATTTTTCAATTAAATCAATCTTAATACGTTTCCAAAATTCCCTACTTTCAATTTCGGAAGAGTCTTTAAAGGATAAATTTAATTCTTCATGTATTGTCATGAGAGGAGAAACTTGGTCATTGTATATTTTTAAAATAATTCCCTTTTGTTTTTGAAGATATTCGGACAATTCAGCTTCGGTTGAAACAGCAAAATATCTTTGGGCAGCTGGGCTTTCTCCATTCCACCAGTTAAAATTTGATGTTGTTCCTGCGTAAAGACCTGCACTAACTAATTTCCCTTTTAATGTTTGAAAATTGTGGTTAATTTTTGAATAGACAAAAGGAAAAATTGTTTGAGCAATTTGAGATAACTGGTATTTTGTAACAAACGTGTTCATTTGTTTAATAACTTGATATGATTCTACAAGGTTTTTTACATGGTCATCTTGAGAATTTTCAATGGTATTCAAATTTGAGCGATAAGAAGAAGTAAATAATTTATTTTTATTATTAATTAGATGCAACTCTACAATAAATTTCAAAGTGCTTTCAATTTTATTTTGTAAATTCGGTGTGTATTTTTTATCTTTAAATGATTTAATAATATTGTCTAAATTAATGGTGTTATTTAAAACTGTTTGTAAAAATTCGATATTAAAATACTGAATTTCATTTAAAGCCTCTAAAGAGTGTTCATTTGATGGATTTAAAGCGGTGTAATCAGATATAATTTTACTTAAGTGTGAAAAATAAAAGTCAATATCTTTATGAATTACAACAGATTTATCTAATTCAATTAAAAAGAGTTTTTGATCAAATTCCTTAATTTGGTAGGTCAGCATGATGTCTTTAAAGTCTTTAAATATGTCTTCAATTCTTTTTTTATAAAAATCGATGTCTTTTTTAGAGATAATGGATGCATTTTGAAGACTTGTATACAAGACATTATAATGATTTGTATTGATAAACTCATCAACCGATTTTGTTGTTTGAGAAGTTATACTAGCAAATTCTTTTAGTGCTAAATAATCGGCTACAATTTGTTTTATAAATTTAAATTTTTCTTCGTTACTCAAAGAATTAAAGTTAGGTTGCTCAATTTTAAAAGCAGTACTAAATAATTTATTCATTGAATAAGCGTGTGCATCGAGTTTCTTTTTATTAAACTGAGATGTAACTAAAATTTCGAGAACTTTATCAAATTTATCTTTTGATTTTTTTTGAAAAGCGTCATGGCTCATTTCAAGTTCGAGCTTAAAATTTTTACTTTGTAATGTAGCAATTTTTGCATTTGATTTAAAGTCAAAGTTACATTGAGTTAAATTACTATCCGTTCCATAAATTGTTTGAAGCATTTGGTTAACGGATTCACTAAATGAATCGGAATCTTTGTGATTAAGTTTGCTATAAATATTATTGATACGCGACATTCTACTAACATTGTCTGAGGCATAAGCGTAAGCTTGGTCATGATTTGAAAAGTTCGAAATATCATCATGAGCAGTAATAACAACGGTATCGTTCACATATTTATTGAAAGAATGAATTAAATTTTTATTAAAAAATTTAGAAAAATGGGTTGAATATTGTTCTTGAATAGAAGAAGAAGAGCTTTTACTCCAAGAAGGAATGATAAAAGTATAATTGCTATCCATCCTACTTAAATGATAGGCGTCATTTATGATTTCGCAAGAAATATTCGTAATTTTAGAGTTTTTTCCTAAATCAGAAAGTGAATTATACTCTTTAATTTTATTATTTATGTGGCTTATTTTATCGTATTCCTTATGAAAATTTATAAGAGAATCCGTTAAACCAACCCCAAGGGCTACGGTTGTGATTCCAGCAACACCTGCTCCCGCAACAATTACATTTTGATACTTATTAAAACGATTGTTATTTAATCTAATATTTTCAAATTGCGATTCTGAAATTTCTTTTAAAAGAGACTCAATATTGATCATGGAAGGATGATCTAAATGATAAAAGAACATACCAGCGGAACAAAGATTAATTTTATATTTTTCAAGGTTTTTTTCAATTTCATAGTTATAGTTTTTATGACAATTGCTAACCCCATTTTTTAAGGAAGAAACAATTCCAATATATTTTCTAATTTCATTTGAATCTAAATTTTGTTGAACAACATTAAATTTTTTAAAATCGAGAAGTCTTTTATAATTTTCAATAAATTTATCTGAACTTTGCTGAGTAATATTTGAATTTTCAAAATGAAAAGGGTACTCACAAAATCCTACTATTTTTGTATTGTCTTTAATTTTAAAATCTGAAATAATTTCAGAATAGTTTCCTTTAATTGGTAATTCTAATAATGAATAATAAGGAATTTCAGCTTTATAAATTCCATTTAACTCTGAAAGTACAAAATAGTCACGAAAAACAATGGCATTCAGTTCATCTGGATTATTTTTATTATTGGAAATATCTTCATTATCTTTGAAAGAAAGAATTCCTTTAAATAAATAAAAATCATTATTTTTTCTGATTCTCTTTAAAAGTCGAATGAAACGTCTTTTAAGAGCTTGCATTTCGGGATTACGCTCTTGATTGAGGACTTCTGTGTTTAAGATGATATAACTCGTATTATTTACAAAAATTGCAGAAAATAAAGATTCTTTTGGAAAATTGTAAATTTTATTTGTTTCAGGATTTAGTTTTTCTATTATTTTAGTTGTATTTTCATCTAAAATGAAAAAGTATTTTTTATATTTAAAATCTTTTTTAATGGATTGAAAATAAAAATAATCCAAAAAATAATTTTTTAGTGCAGGTTTTCTTAAAAATTTAAACTCTCGTTTTTTTAAGAAAATAATTTTTCTTGCAATATAAAATATACTGTAAAGAAATAAAATTATTAAGACAATTTTAATCATAAATTAAATTACCACTTGATTAGTTAAGTTTAAGCATAATATGCCAGTATATTTCACCAATTAAAAAAGAAACAACAATTGCAATAAAAATATATTTTATTGTTAAATAAATTGATTCTTTTTTTATAAAATTCTCATATTTATTTCTTGTCACTAAATAAGAGGGTTTTTCGAATTCTTTGCCAATACTTGTGGAATCTGAAAATATTTCTCTTAGTTTCTCTGTTAGCTCTTCATATTTTTCAGTAAAATCGAGTTCACGGTATTTTCCTTTGAAACCAAGTTTCAACAATGTATAATAAATTTTTGCAAGTTCAGCGTCTTTTGTATTCTTATCTTGTATTAATTTTTCGATCGTATTAAAAATTAGATCTCCACCTGCTTGCGAAGTATAAAGAGCTTTTTCAATAGAATCTAATCGCCAAAACTGTCTTCCATTCCAATTTAAACAGATAAAAGTTTCGTCAAAAAAGCATATTATTGTGAAGATAATCTCATCAATTATTTTTATATCAGATGATCTTCTGTTTTGTTTCAAATATTTTTGTTGATTTTTAAAATATACAATTAAATCATTTTTTAAATTTTTAACCTTTTCTTCGCAATCTATTGAATTGAATAAATCCGTATTGACGGCATCATATATATGTTCATTTAATTTTGATATAGATTCATCTATAAATTTATTTATATCAGAAAAAATATCATTAATTACTAAGTTTGAATTTATCATGATACTTTCTCTTGATATAAGTAAATTTCTTCTGGTTCAAACATATTGAGCATTGAATTTGATTGCGTAACTATGATTACATTATCAATTTTATTTTCAATTACTTTTGTTTGAATGTTAAACGTTATGAAATCTTTTTTAACAATAATATCTGGGTTTAAAAACTCTTGTTTTCTTTCAAAACCAATAGCTCTTTTTTCTAAATTAAATTCCATATCTGTTTTTTCGCAAATAAGAGCTGTTTTAAGCCATTCCAATATTTCTTCATCTTTTGTATTTGCTTGTTTTTTTATTGAAATTTTTATGAATTCAGGAAGCTTATTATTTAAATTAATAAAGAAAATGTTATCTTTTTTATTAAAACGATAAGTTCTATATTTTTCAGAAATTTCTTGCTCTAATGAGTTTTGAATTTTTGAAATAATATTATCAAAAATATATTTGATATTTGTATGATCATATATGGTATTTTCCATATTCTCAAAAATTTGATTGATTGAGCTTATTAGTGATAAAGCAACACAACATTCTTTATAAAAAATTTCGGGTGTAGTTGATTTTAATTGCATGATAGATTCAATATTTGAGATCGCATGTTTTAAATTGATATTTAATTGAGTTTTTTCAATATAGCTTAAAAAGTTTTCCGTATTTTTAATGAAATCTATATCTTGATTTAAAATTTCAAGTTTATTTCTCATAAATTCAATTAAACTTAGAGAAATTTGATATAATTTATCGCTTGATTTTATGGAAAGACTTGGTGGAATATATTCTAAAAAATGAATGACGCCATCATCAATTTTAATTTTTCCTAAAGGTAAAAAGGCACAATTTACGGGAGGATGAGTATCCATATGCAAAAATATGTTTTCGTCTAAAGTAATAAATTGTTTTTCTTCATTTTCCCAATCATTAAGACTTTGTGTCTTAGAAGATTTATAGCGAGAGTCCTGTTCCCCAAAAACAAAATTCTTTGGTGAACACTCTGGAATAGAAAGAAAAATATAGGTTTCTTCAATAGGATTATTTTTATACTGATTTAAATCTATTTTAAGTTCAAACTCATTTTCAAAATTTTTGCAAAATAGAGTTCCATCAGAAAAAATACACTCAATTTCTTTAATTTTAAAAATATTATATTGTAATTCGTCTTCTTCTATTTTAATTTTATGAATTCCATAAAAGTTTGGATTTTCAATTAAAAAACGTTGTTTATTTATTATGTCAATTCTTTGAAATTCATAATATAATACCGATGGATGAAGAACATTTCCTTCTTTCCAATTCACTGCTTTTGGTATTATTGAAAATCCAAGATCTTTTTGTATCATTAGATATTACCTTTAATTAAAAATTTCCAATAAATAGATGAAACATATATTCAACATTATTGTCTGCTACTTTTTGTGAAGCTTTAAAAATATAACGATATTGAATACCCAATTCGAGTGTGACATATTTCCATAAATTTATTTCAGCAGAAATAGCGGGGCTAAAATAGTCAAAGTTGTTTATTAATTTAAATTCTTCATTCTCTATTTCAAAATAAGCTCTTCCAAAAGTTGCCCTTAACTTTGGATGTATAAAATATTCTCCAAAAAAGGAATAACCAATTCCAGCATTGAATGAGCTATAATGATTCATAATTACGGATTCAGTTGTTTCTTCAATTTGATATTCAATATTTGTTTTTGTAACTGAATATTGTATGCCAGAAAAAATTGAAAAAGAGTTATTTAGTATTATACCAAGCTGTGTCGACAATAGAGGTGTATATTTATTTCCAAATTTAGATAGATAAAGGCCTTGATCTAAATAATATCCTACATTCTTATCAAAATCTTGATATGAATTTACATTTATAACATTTTGCCTAATATCAGCAGGATATGCTGTATCAATTTCATGAGTTTCAATTTCAATTGCATTTAAACTTAAAGGTAACAATGCAATTATAGAGAATAATATTTTTCCTTTAAGCATTGTCATCTTCCTTAATTGTTGCTTCGAGTTCATTCGATTTTGGATCAATTTCTTTGACTTCAATCTTTAATTTATCAAATAACATTCTAATGTTACTTTCTGAGTTTACTTTTATAGGAAAGGCATTTTCTTGTGAGCTATAACGATTAAATATGTAAATATATTTACAATTTTTTGGAATATTTACTGTGACCATTTTTTTAGATTCGGTTGGTATAATATATGTCTTGTAAACCTTAACATATTTCGATTTTTTAATTTCTTGAAACTCTGTATTTGATTCGTCAAACCAATCTTTATTTGAAGTTTGCTCAATTTTTTTACCAAACTCTGGTGAAGAACTTGCAACAATATCATTTTCAAATGCCATGTTTTTATTTGATTCACTTTTAATTTTCATTCTAATTACGAGTGTTTTGCCAAATAAAGCCTCATCCAGAGTTTGACAGCCTGTAATAAATGTAAGAAAATTAGATATTACTAATAAATAGAAATATTTTTTAAACATTCATATCTTCCTATAGAGTGATTCAAAAGAATGACACTATACTTTTTGTTTAATTGAATTTAAGATAACTAATTAATTTTATTTTAAATTTTTTATTATTCCTAAATATGAACTTTTTAAATTACATATTTTATTATAAAAAATTTAAAATTTAAAACTTTTTAGTTTAAATTGAATTAAAAATATAATTCAATTGGTAAAATTGTGATAAAGAAATTTTTAATATATTTCAATTTTTTATTAAAAAAAAATCATAATCTTTGAAAGATATTTTTCTTTGAGGTTTTGTATCTAAATAAAGTGTATTTATGAATACAAAATAATTTTATAGCTAATTTTAATTGTTTAATTATAAGGAGAATTATTAAAGGGAGTTTAAAAATTACATATTTTTTAGATATTCATTTCTTTATTTTTAATTTTTAGTGTTGCCTAGAATTACTTCTACAGCATAAACATTATCTTTCATTCCATTTTTTCCAAAATACTTTAGTTTAAAATTTTTATTTTCAAAAGAAGCATCTAAAGAATCGATATTTATAGGTTCTGTGAAATTTAAGTCATTTAGGACTTCTATTTCTGTGTATTCAGAGTTGTTTAAATTGTATTCAGAACTGTATATAAGAATTTTTGTTCCTTTTGGAACTCCTTGTAATTGTATCTTTGTTACATAGTCATAACAACCCGCTTTATAAAGTGGAATTTTTCTATCAAATGAGGTGGCTAAGCCACAAACCAAGCTTTCGTAATTATAATTTTTATTATAAAATAGAACTCCCCCATTATTATGCCATTCGACATATTCTATAGCATTTCCATGAGTAATGTTATCTACAGCTATAAAATTAGGAATTCTTTTTGAATTGGGTTTGCAATATTTTTCTTCTCTTTTTTTTAATTTAAAAAATTTATTATCTTCTTCGGAGTGGGGTGTATAAGGTATTCCATGAAATTGGTTCATGACAAATATTCTGTCCCAGGAATTATAAAATGGAGAAGCCTTTTCTGTGGATAAAGGGATATCTTTCCATCTAGAGTAACATCTATAGTCATGACTCATATAGGTGTCACCTAAGCTCCAATAATTTTCTACTGAAATCTCTTGGCCAAAAATAACGTGGACTTCTCCAGAATCAATTTGAAAATAGCCCGAATTTTTCTCATTTTCGGAGATAATAAAAAGTCTTTGGTTTTTTTGAATAAGTTCATTCAATGTAGGCCAATTACTCCGATCGTTCCATTTTTGAGGATTAAAAACATATTTTGGAAGATCTTTGATTTGATTTAATGCTCTTTTTAAAAAAACTTTACTGCTATGATCTTCTAAAAATAATGTCAAAACTTCATTTGGATTATTTTCTAAGAAGGGAATAATGGTGTTATTCATTTCTTCTACAAAAGTTCCATATTCACTTAATAAACAAGTTTTATGGCATAAATAAATATCATCATTATAATCATATAAATCAAGCATAAGTCCTCTAACGCCTAATTCTAATTGTTTAGAGATTTTAATTCCATATTGATTTGAAAAATTAGAATAATTTGAATAAGCATTATGCGCTACAAGCCAAGTATATTGATTAAATGGTTTATCATAATTTGGCACATAATCAGGCCTTGGGACATAGTCTTTAAATTCTAAACAAAAAATGTGAAATTGTATAAAAAATAAAAATATAAAAGCAAATAATTTTAATAATATTGATTTTTTCATAATTTTTTCCTGGGTTTTATAGGTGTTTATTTTATAATAAATTATGCATTCAATTTCAAGAAAAATTATTTTTATTTTTATGCTTTATTTTAATTTAATTTGATAATATTAAGAACTGTTTGTAATTTTTTTGAAATAAAAAATAAATTTAAAATTATATATTTTGAATGGTACCAAAAAACTTAGAAATTATTTTAATAAACATGTGTGTTTTTCTTTAAAATTTTGATTTTAAACAGTACGAATTTTCAGAAGGTAATTTTTTTTCTAAAAAGAAATTATTTACTACATGATATATGCAACCACTTACGTCTGAATTATAAGCGCCATGTCCGCTTCCTTCATAGTAAAGAAGGAAACTACCAGGGATTTGTAGTTTTACAAATTCTGCCCACTTTAAAGGAGTTGCAATATCATTTGCAGTAGAAACGATTAATACAGGTTGTTTTATTTTGATATTAAGAGGTTTAGCGGAGATATTTTTTATGTTTTTCCATCCCAAACATTTATTTAGAAAAAACCAGCTTGCAATATTTTTTCCAAATATAGGAGACTCTTTTTTAAATTCTTCCATAATAGAAGAATACTCTGACCATGTTTGTATACTAGAAGATGGGTAATCTAAACAGTTTACAGTTATGGTTTGTGAAATATTTATATCACTTGAATTTTGTTCTACTAAATTAATTAATGTTTTAAGATCGTTATTTTGTAATTTATGAATAGCTTGAGCAATATTGAGCCAATCTTTTTCATTTAAATAAAGAAGTTGATAGATAGAAATTAAAAATATATCCCCTGTAAAATCTTCCTTTACATTTGTGCTAGGATTGGTATATTTTATTGGATTTTGATTTAATTTTGTTTTTGTATCGAGAATTATTTTAATTATATCTTTATTATGTAATTCGCTACTAGGATTATTTTTGTTGTAATTTACAAATTCATTTAAAACTTTATGAGCTTCTTTTGCATTTGTTTTTAAATGTTCTAATAATGATTGGCTATAATCAGTAACACTATCTAAAACTAAAGCTCTACTATTATTTGGATACAGTTCCGCATATTTTGAGGCAATATAAGTACCATAAGAAAATCCCCAAAAATTTAATTTTTCTTCATTTAAAGCTTTTCGAACAGCTTCTATATCATGAGCAACACTTACTGTGTCAATATGATTTATAAATTCGCCTGTTTCTTTAAGGCAGGATTCATATAACTTTTGGCTAGACTGCAATACGGATTGAAACTCAGCTTCATTATTAGGAAATGTTATATCAAATGAAGAGGAAATTGGGCATTTAATTGGTGTAGACTCCCCAACTCCACGTGGGTCAACTCCAATAATATCAAATTTTGATTGTAAGGCATTAATATTATATAAATCTTTTGCTAAATTTAAGGATGAACCTCCTGGTCCACCTGGATTTACAATAAGAGACCCTATTCTATTTTGAGGATCTGTTGCTTTAGATCTAAGCAAAGAAAGAGTAATATTTTCTCCATTTGGATTATCCCAGTTTAAAGGAACATCCATTTTTCCACATTCAAATTTTACCGTTTTTTTAATTTTTAATTTATGATCTTCAATTGTCTTATCGCATGAGTTCCATTTAATAGACAATATTTTTGCATTTTCGTTTTTAATAGATTTTTCATCTAAATTTTCATCAGAATTTGATGGTTTTTTACAACCAATAATTGCTGAAGAAATTGATACTAAAATAATAAAATTCTGAATATTTTTATGTGCCATTTTTTTCTCTTTCAAGAAATTATTTATTTTTAAAGCAGTTTAATAGGTTCTATTACATAAATTTTAAATCTGTCACATTTTCCGATAAATCGTGTCATCAACAAATCCAGATTAAACGTTTGAGCTATAGTATGAAAGAGATTAAGAGTTTAAGAATGTAAAAAAAGTAACATTATTTGATCAAATAATGTTACTTTAAATTAGTTTTTTTTATGTTCGTCTTGCAGTTTTGATGGTTTTTTTAAAATTTTGAAACGATCAAGAACATTGGATAGTGTTGGCAAGTTTTCTTGGATATTTGTTGCAACAGAATCTTTGGCAGCAACCGCAGCAGACTGAACCGCATCTTGAACTAATGACACCATGATATCGAATAGTCCTGGACGTTTTGGTGGGGTGGAAATTTTTTGAGTGGAGCGATCTTTGCGTTTATCGTTAGCTGTTTTGGCAGCATGGCGAGCAGCATCAATGGCATCTTTTGCTCTTTCATCCCTTCTATTGAATTTATCTGTTGTTTGACGATTTGTGGCGCCATCTTGTTGGTGTTTGTGACCTTGTTGGTACGATGCTTTACGCTGCTCGAAAGGTTTTTGATTGAAACTTGCAGTTTGGGATTTGGAACCTTCTTTTGCAGTGATTTCTTCTTTTGGCTCGTTTTCTGGGCGTGGGTAAAGTTTAGCTGTAAATGCAGTTGTCGAAACATTGTCTTTTTGAACAGGAGTTTCGATTTCGTATTTTTTAGTAACTTTTTGAATTGGCTCTTGAGCAATTGTCTCAGGTTTAGCAATAGGAGTTGTATCTTCTACTACAGCTGTGACTTCTTCTTCTTCTTCTTCGTAAGACACACCTATTCTCTTTACTTTTCCACTAGACTCTAAAGGATATTCTGAAATATCTTTCATGTTAAAATAATTTTTATCGGGATGAGCTATATGAATTTTAAAGCCCAATATATTTTCAATCGCTTTAATATTAAATCCATAGTCTTCACAAATAAAAGAAACAGCAATAGGATTTTTTGCGCCTTCTATTCTACAAATACGGTTCATAAATGTGCTTGGGGAGTCTGGTAAATCAAAGTTATAAATACAACTTAATTCACGTATTCCAAGAGATTTTGAAATGGCGTCTGTTGTCACAATTACATTTACATCACCTGATTTTATAGATTTTATCAAAGCAATTCTTTTTTGAGAACTCATTTGTGATGTAATAAGCTCTACTTTAACTCCATTTCCATGAAGTTTAAAGGCAATCCATTCTGCGACAGGTTTTGTATTTGCAAAAATAGCGGCACAATTAGGTTTGTGAGTTTTAAGATGTCCAAGTAAAACTTGAAATTTTTGCGTTGCTTGTAATGCATGAGCAAATTGTTTTGGTTGTCTTTCTTTAATTTGGCTTGGCAAAGTTGTGATGTATTCTGGATCTTCAAGAAATTTAAATGAAAACTCTCTTACATAGGGAGAATTTTCATTTGCAGAAATAATTTTTTGTGTTCTTTCCTGTGGCAGTTCAGCAAGAGTTAATTCTAAATCTGAAATGGATTCTTCATTTGAAAAACTTTGTGCTTCAAAAGCAAAATATAAGCCGACATTTTTAGACTTTATAGACTTGTTTTGAATCGCTTTATTCAAACTTTTAGGCGTAGAAACCAATACGTCTATAGGTTGGGCAAGCTCTGTTTCTTTAATTTCATCTTCGTCTAGTTTTGAAATAGATATTCCTAAACTCTGGAAAATAGAGTGGCTTGCTTTATATAACTCATCTGCTTTGGATTGAGTGGGGCTGATAAAAAGAACAGAAGGAGAATGGGCAGCTCCTTTAGGCAAGCTTTCGGATAAAATTTTAGAGGCTGCTGTTACTGTTCCAATTAAAAAACCTTCTACTTGTTTGGGTTTGATGAGCAAAACATCGGATCCCCTAAGAGAAGCAGACAATGCTTTTTGAAGAGTTTCATTTGGTTCAGAAAATCCCGCTTTTTTAATAGCTTCAATGATAAAATCATTCGCTATGATGTTTTCAAAACGGACTCTTTTTTTTGCGTTTTCGGACTCGTCAGGCACAACGTAACTTGGAGCTGGAGATAATTCTGCCTTTAAAACTTTAAGCTTAGGTTCTTCTTTATTAGGAAGAGTATAAGATGTTACCTTTTTTTCTTCCAACTTTACAGGAGCTTCTATTTTTACAACGGGCTCCTGTTTTATTGTCTCAATTTCAATATCTGGAAATAATGTATTTTGAGGCAAAATTTCAGATTCTTTAACTATTTTAGCATTCGATGCTGTTTTTTTCTTAACTGCTGGTTTAACAACTTCTTGTTTAACCGCTTTTTCCTTTTTAACAGGAACTTCTTTTGCCTTTTTAGGCACCTGTTTTTTTAGGGTTTTATCCTGTTTAGTTGTTTTGGAAGTTTCTGCTTTCTTTGATTTTGGAGCAGCAACATCCGATTTCGTGGTAGCTTTTTTAGACCTAATTCCAGAAGGCTTTGCCTTAGTCGTTTTGTCTACTTTGGATTCTGAAACTTCTTTTTTTTTGGTCATGCGCGTCATTTAATAAACCCACTTGGTGAAACGAACTTGAGAAATCTTTATTGCTGTGCAATACCTATCCTACTTGAGTAGGCATACAGCCTTTTCTATCCTGAGGATACTAAGATGATTTCAACTCTTCTGACAACTCTTTTAATCATAGATGCCTTAGTTTTGATAGTCCTAATTATTGCGCTTCAGCAAGGTAACGAGGGTGGACTAGGCGGAGCCTTTGGTGGAGGTAACACATCAGGCTTTTTTGGTGCAACTGGTGGTGTCAAACTTATTGTTAGAGCCACTTGGATTTGTGGTCTTTTATTTTTTGTTTTAGCAATTTCTTCATCTTGGCTAAGAACTCATAATAAGTATGAGTTAAAAAACCAACTTGAAAAAAGTTTATCAACACCTAGCGCAGCGGCTCCATTAGATACTGCTCCTGCAGCAACATTACCACAACAATCATTGCCATTATCTTCTTCAGGCCCTGCTTTACCCAATCCAGAGCCCAAAGCACCGACCGTCCCAAATCCGGAGCCCAAAGTTCCTACGGTTCCTAAGCCATAAAAAAACCTTAACTTTTAAGTTAAGGTTTTTTTTTATATATTAATTTGTCTTTGACAATATTCTCTGATGTTTTCCATATTGTAGTCTGTTTTTGGAATAAAATTTTCCTCTTCCAGCTTATGAATGACCATGTAAGAAATCCAGCAATGAGTATAACTTGTCGGATGCGGAGAATTCCAAAAAATGGCAAATCTATCTACTGTTCCATCCTTAGCTTTACAAGAGTTTTTATAAGCAGATTTAAATGCAGAATTATCGCTCTTAGTTGCGTTCTTTGATGCTATTAAATAACTGCCTTTATAACAATAATCTTGAATAAACTTTTCAGTTTCACCAGGAATAGGATAAATAGAATCTAGTTTTGTAAATCCATAATTAAAATCTTGATTTGTAAAAATATCTTTTCCATCAAGAAGGGAATTAAAGTTTTTAAAAACATCTAATAGAGAAATATTTATTTTACGATAAGGACTACTTTCCATATTATCTAATTCATTTTTTAAATAATTATTGTAAAAGCTGATTACATTAGAAATATTTTTCGAAAATTCTAATTTATCTTTTTTATCATCAAGGCCTTTTTCATATTTCATATCTAAAGTTAGTGGTGTTTTTCCAAAATCTGGAAGATTTAAAACTAAAAAATGTCTTCCCCCTCTATCACTTAAAGTTTTAATTTGCGAAATAATATTATCTACAGCTCTTTTAGAAACTGTTCTTGAACCATTAATGGAATCAGGATATTTAAAAAAATCTTCAGAATACATTGTTTGTTCAAAGGTTGAAATATAGTCATTCGCACCTATCCATAAAACAAATAATGTTTCATCTGGATTAGATATATAATAAGACTTACTATTATAAGAATCATTAGTTAAATAATTATTAATATAATTATTAATATAATCTCTTGAACTTCCTGTTACAATATTTCTTCCATAGGAAACAATATAATCCATGAAGTCTTTAATGTAAAAATTATTGTTACCTTCTGTTTTTGCACCACCAAATGAAAAATTTAATATTGGTAAATGAGCTAGTTTTTTTAAATAATCATTCCAAATAAATCCATCTGAAAATCTTCCAAACCAAAATGGATATGATGGCATGACTTTTGTCCATCTTTTTAAATTACCAGAATCAGAAAGACTATCTCCAAACAAAACAATTTGTTTGATATATCCTTTATTTGGATCATCTATTTTAAACCGAATTGGATATTCGTATCCATCATAATTAGAACGAGACGCTTTAATATCATATAATTTGTAATTTTGGTTTGATTTCCAAAAAAATGTACCTTGTGTTATTGCTTTTTGGCATTGTTCTCTAGCAGTTTCATAACTTATATTTTCTGCATAATAGAAAGCATCTACAACTTTTCCCTTTAATTTAACATAGCTCGAATTATTTAAGTCGATTGCCCAAAAATAATTTGTCATTGCTCCAGGTATTAAAGTGCTTGCTTTCATAAGAGAGGGGTTATGTGAATTCTCACCACGATTTGTATCGTAATAATAGCAAGCCATATAATAATCTGCTGCTATAGCAACAATGGAATACTTCATAAATAAGCATAAGAAGAAAATATTTTTAAAATTAATAAATTTTTTTATAACCATAATAATTCCTTTATTTCTTATATATAAATATTTAAAATCCACCTATTTTTACTAAAGCAATTCTTGTGCCATATGTGTTTTTAAAATTAAATTTATATTATTTATAGAATATAGCTGTTTTTTTGAATTTATAAGAGTTTTTGATAAAAATAAATTTAATTTAGATTATATATTTCTTAATTGTTAATAGATTTATAATCTGTAATTGATAATAAGTTATTGATAAATTTTTAATCTAATCAAAGGAATTTTGTTTTATTAAGGGATTAAGAAGAGAATAACTCTTCTTTTTGAAGAGGAAAGATTATTTTAAACCATTTCTATTAAACCAGCAGCTCCCATACCAGTACCAATACACATAGTAACAATCCCATATTTAAGATTATGTCTTTTCATACCATGAACGATTGTTGCTGTTCGGATAGCGCCAGTTGCACCAAGGGGATGTCCTAAAGCAATTGCTCCACCTAAAGGGTTTACTTTTGAAGGGTCTAATCCTAAATCATGAATAACGGCCAAGCTTTGTGCAGCAAATGCTTCATTTAATTCAAACCAATCGATATTATTTTGTTTAATACCAGCCTGTTTTAAAACTTTTGGAATAGCTTCTTTTGGACCAATTCCCATAATTTCTGGAGGAACTCCTGCAACAGAAAAACTCACAAATCTTGCTAAGGGAACAAGATTATATTTTTTGATTGCTTTTTCGCTTGCTAAAAGAATAGCGGCAGCGCCATCACTCATTTGTGAGCTATTTCCTGCGGTAACACTTCCTCGTGCCGCAAAAACAGGTTTTAATTTTGCTAATGCTTCAATAGTTGACTCTGCTCTTGGTCCTTCATCATGGATAATTACTTTGTTACTTGTAATGATTTCCCCAATTCTTCCAGGAGAAGCATCTGTTATTGTATAAGGAATAATTTCATTTTTAAATTCACCTTTTTTAATTGCTTCTGTAGCTCTTCTGTGACTTTCTAAAGCAAATAAATCTTGTGCTTCTCTTGTTACTTTCCATTTATCAGCAACCTTTTCTGCTGTCATTCCCATTCCATAAGCAATACCTATGTTTTGATCCGTAAAAAAAGAAGGATTCATCACAACTTTATGACCCATCATGGGGATAAGGCTCATGCTTTCTGTTCCTGCGGCAACCATTAAATCGGCTTCTCCCAATTTAATTCTATCTGCAGCCATGGCTACTGCTTGAATTCCTGAGGAACAAAAACGATTGATCGTCATTCCGGGAACTGAATTTGGGTATCCTGCTAATAAAAGGGAAATACGAGCGACGTTCATTCCTTGCTCTGCTTCAGGCATGGCGCAGCCTACGATAACGTCACCAATTTCGTTTGGATCGATTTCGGGTGCTTGAATTAATAAACCTTTTAAGCAGTGAGCAAGTAGATCATCTGGTCTTGTTACTTTATATACACCTCGAGGAGCTTTACCCACAGGAGTTCTTATTGCGGCACAAATGTAAGCATCTTGAATTTGTTTTGACATATGGAAACTCCTTCTTAATTTCTTAGTGGTTTGCCATTTTTTAGCATGAATTCTATTCTTTGCTGCGTCTTATTTGTTTTTAATAGTTCCATAAAGAAACGATATTCTAATTCAAGTAACCATTCGTCAGTTACCATGTTACCTTGTTCAATCTCTCCACCACCTAAAATGGTTGCTACTTTTTTTCCAATTTCAAAATCATGCTCAGAGATAAAACCACCAGCTAACATATTTACAAGAGCTGCTTTAAAGGTTGCAATTCCACCTTTTCCAGTGACGATTATGTCTCTTGATTTTAGAGGTGGACGATAGCCAGATTCATACATTCCTTTTGCTTCGGCGGTAGCAACATAAAGTAACTCATTTGGATTAAAAATGATGGTGTCGGATGCTCTTAAATAACCAAGTTCTTTTGCATCTTCAGCACTTCTTGATACTTTTGCCATAGCAATATTTTCAAAATATCTTTGCAAAAATGGGAAAATATTTCCTCCTTTTGCTTCGCGGCTTGCACGCAATGTAAACTCTTTACAACCGCCTCCTGCAGGAAGAAGTCCAACTCCCACTTCAACAAGTCCCATATAAGTTTCAAGTGCTGCTACTGCTTTAGAGCAGTGCATCACAAATTCACATCCTCCTCCAAGTGCAAGTCCTTGAACGGCTGCGACTGTAGGAATTAATGAATGTTTTAATGCCATGGATGCTTCTTGAAAACGTTTTACCATTGTCTCAAGAATGGTGAAGTTATTTGTTTGTAATGCTTGTGTTACTTGAGCAAGATTTGCACCTGCGCTAAAAGGAGATTCAGTTTGCCAAAGTACCAAACCTTTAAAGTTTTTTTCTGCTACTTTAACAGATTCGATCACACCATCTAAAACATCGGAACCAATGGCATGCATTTTACTTTTAAAAGAAAGAACTGCTATGTCTGGATCAATATTCCAAAGACGAACACCATCATTTTCAAAAATGGTTTCACCATAGGAGTGTTTTTCACCTAAAACTTTTTCAGGATAATGTTGTCTTAAGTAAACTGGAAGTTTTCTTCTCTCTTCATTTATTTTTTTAGTTGGTGAATAACTTCCTTCTGCAAAATGCACAGCAACACGATTTTGATCTGTTACCCATGTTGGTAGAGGCGTATTTGTTATAGACTTTCCAGATGCAATATCATTATTTATAGCTTCTGTAATTAATTTCCAGCCAGCCGCTTGCCAAGTTTCAAATGGCCCCATGGACCAACCGTATCCCCAGCGAATAGCTAAGTCGAGATCTCGTGCATTTTCAGATATATCTTGTAATTGAACGGAACAGTAATGAAATAAATCTCTGAAAATAGACCATAAAAATTGAGCTTGAGGATTATCTGATTTAATTAATTGTTTAAATTTTTCAGAAGGGTCTTTTATTTTTAAAATAGCTTCAACAGAAGGATCCACTTCTTGTTTACTTAAACGATAGTTTTGTAATTCAAGATCAAGAACATGAATTTCTTTTCCATTTTTTTTGTAAACCCCGGCTCCCGCTTTTTGTCCTACGGCTCCTTTAGATATTAAGGTTTGTATCCAATTTGGTACCTTAAAAATGGAATGCCATGGATCATTTGGCAGAGTATCTCCCATTGTTTTAATAACATGAGCGAGAGTATCAATTCCAACAACATCTAACGTTCTATAAGTCGCACTTTTTGCTCTGCCAATTGAAGTCCCAGTTAAAGCGTCAACAGTATCAAAACCTAAGTGAAATTTATCGGTATGGTACATTGTTGCTAACATAGAAAAAACACCAATTCTATTTGCAATAAAATTTGGGGTGTCTTTTGCACGAATCACACCTTTTCCAAGTGTTGTTGTTAAAAAGGCTTCTAATTGATCAAGAGTTTTAGAGTCTGTTTCTTTTTGAGGTATGATTTCAACAAGCGTCATATACCTTGGTGGGTTAAAAAAATGAATTCCGCAAAAATTCTTTCTTAAATGCGAGGGCAATACCTCAGATAAAGATTGAATTGATAAACCAGATGTATTTGTTGCAAATATGGCATGTGATGCGATTTTAGAAGAAACTTTTGAATAAAGATCTTTTTTCCAGTCCATTCTTTCACTAATTGCTTCAATAATTAAATCACATTGTTCAAGAAGATTTATATCATTATCATAATTTGCTGCAGTGATATAGTTTACTTTTGATTTTACAGAAAATGGAGTTGGCTCTAATTTTTGTAAAAACGCTAAAGATTTTTGGACAATACTATTAGGATGTCCTTCTTTAGAAGTAAGATCAAATAAAATAACTTCAACATTTGCATTTGCTAAATGAGCAGCAATTTGTGAGCCCATTACACCAGAACCTAAAACGGCTACTTTTCGAACTAAAAAACGATTTTCATTTGCCATTTTTAACCTCGCATTTAAAACGTAACAGAACATATACGACTTCTAGGTTGCGCTGGAGTGTAAACTTTTAAATTTGATTTGACAACTTTAAGTGATTGCATACCTTTTTTGTAAAGAAAGCTGATGTTAGAATTTCTTTGTTAATTTAATTAATTGGAGGAAAGAATGGCTAGCTTTAAAATAAAGTCTACTTCAAGTATCTTTTTAACCGTTTTAGGTAGTGGTTTAGGGAATGTTGTTGAATGGTATAGTTTCTTGGCTTATGCTTATCTTACTCCTGTTTTATCAAAACTTTTTTTTCCTGATGTTAGTGAAAAGAAAAGTATAATTTATGTTTTTTTAATTTTTGCAATTGGATTTTTGGCTCGCCCATTTGGTGCCATTTTTTTTGGTTATTTAGGTGATAAAGTAGGAAGAAGAAAAACATTAATTATATCCCAATTATTAATGGCAATTCCAAGCTTAATTATTTGTTTTATTCCAACACATGAACAAATTGGTTTCAGTGCTGCAATTATTTTATCGATATTAAGATTTGTACAAGGTTTTTCAATTGCGGGTGAATACACAACCTCTCTTTGTTACATTTCAGAAATGAGTCCTAAAAAACGGAGAGGCTTATATACAAGCACAGTCCCTTCAAGTACAGCAATTGGAATTTTAATTAGTTCATTTATTACTCTTGGTATAATTCATTATTTTGAAAAAAATAATACTCTGTATACTTATGGATGGAGAGTTAGTTTTTTTATAGGATTTATTTTAAATACATTAGTTATTTTTATTCGTCTCATGCTTAAAGAAAGCTCTGTTTATACTAGTCAAAAGAAAGAATTGGGGAAAATATCGTTCAAAAAATTTCTTTCTCTTTTAGCAAAAAAAGAGGTTATTAAGTTAATTACTATTGTTGTTTTATTAGTCGCTGCTTATGCATATTTTTATCAATTAATTTATATTTGGAATCCTACATTTTTGGAATCTTATTTAAAAAAATCGAATGATTTCGCTCTTTCAGTAAACGGTTTTTCAATGATAGTTTTTTCCATTTTTATATTAATTGGAGGATTTATCTCTGATTATACAGGAAGGAAAAAAGTAATAATTTATTCAACTGTTTTTATGATTCTTGCTTTTGGGCCTTTATTTTATTTGTTGGCAAATATGAATGAAAATATGTTTATTTATCTTTATATGTTTATTTTGTCTATTTCTTTTGGACTATATGTTGGAGCTTCAAGTTCTTTATTTGCAGAAATTTTTGAAACTAAAATTAGAGCAACAGCTTTATCTCTTTCTTATAACATTCCTTATGCAATAATAGGTGGTTTAACTCCTGCTTTGTTGTCTGCTGTATTATTTCAAGGGAATTATTTATTTATAATATTAATTACAATGGTAATAATGTTGGTTGCCTTTATCACGTCAATTTATCTTAAAGAAACATACAAAAAGAATCTTTAGATAAGTAAATGTTGCATTTGCATTAAGACAGAAACAATTTCATTTGATAAATTATTAAATTTAGAATTGTTTCCGGTTATATCTGATTCATTTATGATTTCCCCGTCTACAATATTTGCTGCTTCTTTATGGAAATCAGCATGAATGGATTTTAATTTAAGATAGTTTTTGTTGGTTGAAAATTTATTTTCAACTTTATAAATCCATTTACCTAAATCACAAATATTGTCTTTGCAAACCATGTTTCGATCAAGAGATTTGTCCGGATTTTTTAAATAATGAAACAATTTCACTTTCCATGCGGTATGGGCTTTTACGGCATCATCAAAGTTCATTGGAAATCCTTTAACTATAATTAAATAATTAAAGAAAATAATATTATTATTTTTAGATTATGTAAAGTTATTAAATGAATTTTTGATTTCATATTAAATACAAAAAGGTTTAAATGAATATAATTTCATTTAAACCTTTTTGTATTTATAATACTATTTTTTATATTTTATTCTTTGAAGTATGCAAACATTTTATTTTGAATTTTACTTCTTAAATTTTCTGGAACCATGCCAACTTTTTTGATAAAAATATTTCTTTGAACAGTTAATATTTGATCGCAAGTAATGTACGATTCACAAAAAAGGCCAGTTTGTTTACTTCCTTCAATTGCAATAGCAGAGTAGCTTCCTAGGCAATGAAGTAATATTGGTAATACCGTAGGCGCATGATAAGTGTCTAAATAGCTTTGTCCAGTTACAATAATGCAGTAATTAATTTCATTTTTTTCTTCAGATATTTGAGATAATATTGCTGGATCGGTGAGTTGAGTTAAATCTATTTTCCAAATTTCCCATTGTTTCATAATGAGTTTTCCTTCCATCAGAAAATATATGTTTAAATAACGAGGTTGAAAAACTCGATAAATCAAATTAACAAAACAAAAAAAAATTGTCATCTTATTTTTAGTGTATTTATGAAATTAATTATATAAGTTATTATAGATATTTATAGAAATAAATAACTATATTTAAGTATAAATTAATGAATTAAGTATGTTACCTTGTTTCTAATGTTTTTTAATTATTTATCTAAATGTTTAGATATATTATTAATATAAGTTCATAATATTATGTTATGTTTGAATATTATTTTATTTAGGTTTCGTCTTCAATAATGAATATTTTCATTATTGAAGACGAAAGTTCCTTCATGATTAAATAAAAAATCATGTAACAAATTGAAAATATTGTTAAAAAATCAAAATACGACCTCTGCCTATATTATATCTAAAATAAAATGAATTTTAACCATCGAAATCTTGCCAATTTGTCCTTTAAAATATAGTTTTCATCTCTTTGTAAGCCTCTTAATGGAGATAAAAATGGAAGAATGGGATTTGGTTGTCATAGGAGGTGGTGCAGCAGGGTTTTTTGGAGCTATTGCCTGCGCAGAGGCTCACCAAGGAGCTAAAGTTCTCATATTAGAAGCAACAGGCCGAGTTCTTACTAAAGTAAAAATTTCGGGTGGAGGTCGTTGTAACGTAACGCATTTTCAATATGATCCGAAACAACTTGTTACTTATTATCCACGAGGCCAAAAAGAACTTGTCGGTCCATTCCATCGTTTTCAACCGAAAGATACTGTTTCTTGGTTTCAAGAACATGGTGTCGAATTAAAAGTTGAAGAAGATGGGAGAATGTTTCCCATAACAAATGACTCTCAAACAATAGTGGACTGTTTAACGAGCGCTGCAAGAGAATCAGGAGTTTTATTAAGAAAAAACAAATTGGTTGAAAATATTGTTAAAGTTACAAATGGTTATGAATTATTCGTAAAATCTGAGGAACCCATTTTTGCTAAAAATATATTATTAGCAACAGGTAGTATGCCTTATGGAGTTTCTTTAGCCGAAAAACTAAGCCATAAACTAATTTCACCAGTTCCTTCTTTATTTACTTTTCAAATAAAAGATCCATTATTAGATGATTTACCTGGTATTTCTTTTTCTAAAGTAAAAATAATTTTAAAAATAGAAGGTATTTCAAAAGATTTTATTCAGGAGGGGCCGTGTTTAATTACTCATTGGGGGTTAAGTGGTCCAGCAATATTAAAATTATCTGCTTTTGCTGCGAGAGAGCTTTACCAATCAAAATATAAGGCATGTATTATTGTAAATTGGCAAGGAAATTTAAAATTTGATTCGGCATTGGAAATACTTGAAAAATGTAAAAAAAATTCTCCAAAGAAAAAAATTACGAATGAAAATCCTTTTCAATGTGTAAAAAGATTCTGGGACTCCTTATTAAAAGTTTCAAATATAAATGAAGATCAAATTTATGCTGATGTAACAAAAAAACAATTAATTGATTTAGCAAATAAAGTAACGCAAACAAAATTGGATGTATCTGGAAAAGGTGTTTTTAAAGAGGAGTTTGTAACAGCTGGTGGGGTTACTAGAGATGAAATCGATTTTAGAAATATGGAAAGTAAAATTCATCAAGGACTTTATTTTGCAGGAGAAACTGTTGATATAGATGGGATAACAGGTGGTTTTAATTTTCAAAATGCTTGGACCGGGGGGTGGCTTGCAGGTAATGATATTGCTAAAAAACTAAAAATAAATTTTTTGTAAAGTTATTTCTTCATTTTAATATTTCTTTTATTTTTGCTTTGTATTCTTTTGATTCTCTAACTTCTTCAAGATTTTTCCATATTTTTTTTGCAAGTTCAGGGTCTTCTTTTACTAGTTTATGAGATAAAATCAAAAAATATGATTTTTTTTCAAGTGGCGGATCTAGCTTAATGACATTTGAAAATTCTTTATTAGATTTTATTGTATTATCCGCTTGAAAAACAAGCATAGCGGCAGCGTCTAGGTTTCCTTTAGAAACATTATTTATGAGAGCTACCGAGGTTTTAGCGGAGTCTTCTACAGTATCAATATTTTTCATCTCTTTTTGTTTATTTAATAAATCAACAATGGAAAAGCCGCTTTGAGCCCCAACTTTTTTAGCTCCTGTTATCTTACTTCCATCCCAATGAATGTTGCTTCCCTTTTTAATATAAAGAGCATATTCAGAGGTATGAGTTCGTTTAGAGTCATCTGGTTTTCCTTCTTTTGAACCCAGAGGAATACCAGGATAAGCTCCATTTTCTAGTCGATCCGCTTTGTAGCTACCAGCAAAGACACCATCAAATTTGTTTTCTTTGAGTTCTTCTAAACAGCGCTTCCAAGGGGCTGCAGTAAATTTGATTTTTATATCTGTCAATTTCTTTTCAATTTCTTGAATTTCAATCATATTGAGTCCTGAATTATTCTTCATAATCCATGGGAATGATTCACTATCTTCATGGCAAAAAGTCAATTCTTTTGCATTTAAAGGGTTCATTAGCATAAGGCTAGAGACAAATAAAAAAGTCTTCGTTTTGAAAGAATAAAATTTTAATGTCATAAATTCTCCTTCTAAAAATTCTCATTCTAATTAAATATTAAGCTAATATAGATTAGTAAGCAATTATTATGACATTATTTTGTTAAAATATAAATTCATTTAATAAATATTTATTTACATGTAACTTTAAATCTTCTAATAAGGATCTATTTTATTTGAAAATCAATTTATTGGTGACTCATTTGAAAAGGTTTTTATTACACTTGTTGAATTGGCAATTGATACAATCTTTCCACTATTATTATCCCAGGCCAGGTATTTTCTATATCAAAAATAAAACTATCTGTAGGTTTAATAAAATGATTTCCTAATTTTGCTTTTATTCTTAAATTTTGATCTTGAATTAAAATATCCATAAACAAGGGGGTAGTTCCTTTGTTCTTTTTAAGTATTTCTTCAAGTAAGAATAAATTTTTCGACTCTTTTAAAAAATCTTCATCTGTATTTAATATGATACGTTTTACAAGTTCAATTCTTTTATTGGAAATTCGATCAATACTTTGCACAATTCCTTTGACACTTCCTTCTTCTATTCCCTTTTTAATTTTGCACTCAATAAGCAATGCTTCACCTATTTTAATAGGTTCTGTTAAAGCAGTAAATTGTTTGCTAAATAAAGTAACTTCTAACTCACCATAGCCATCTTCAATTTTTAGAACTAAAAAAGGGTTTCCATCTTTATTCTTTTTTTCTAAAACCATAGATACTATGCCAGCTATTTTAATTGCTTTTCTTTTATAATCGGGAACATTTTCTGGCTCTAAATAAAATGCTGTTTGATCAAGAGTAATTTCGGTAATTTCTTTTATGTCTTCTCTTAATAAATCAGCGGGATGACCTGTCATATAAAAGCCAAGCGTAGAAAACTCATGGCTTAATTGTTCTTGATAATTCCAAGGTTTTGTTTCTTTTAATTGAACAGCAACCAAATGGTTTAATATTTTATAGGAACAGTTCTCCGTTTTAATTAATGTAGGAATTGCTTTTGGACAAAATTCAAACTTATTTTTAGATTTTTTATTTGTTTTTGTTTCTTTAATAGGTTCTTTTATTTTTTCTGTTTTTGAAGGGGTGTGCTCAATAATACCAAAAATATCATAACCTGTGCTTTCATCGCGTTCTGCTTCTTTTGCAATCGTGCGCATCCAGGAATCTGAGTTTGTTAATAATTCAGCTCGATTTGATGCGATGGAATCGAAAGCGCCCGCCTTAATTAAACTTTCCATTACTTTTTTATTTAATTTTCTAGCATCTAATCTAGCAATAAATTCGGGAACGGTAGAGAAAATACCACCATTTTCTCGCTCAGAAACGATCATGTTTATAATACCAGAGCCAAGTCCTTTAATGGCACCTAATCCAAATTGAATGACTTTATCTTCTGGAATACTAAATTCAAATCGAGAGTGATTTACAGAAGGAGGTAAAATTTTGATTTTCATGCGTTTGCAGTCACGGACATATCCAACAATTTTATCCGTGTTATCCAAGTCGCATGTCATAATTGCAGTCATAAATTCGGTTGGATAGTATGTTTTTAACCAAGCAGTTTGGTACGTTACCCAACCGTAAGCGGCTGTATGACTTTTGTTAAAGCCATATTCTGCAAACTTAGCCATAAGATCGAATAAGTCAGCAGATTTTTGTGGGTCATGTTTGTTTTCTGTAGCACCACTAACGAAACGGCTTTTTTGTCTTTCCATTTCATTTTTGTCTTTTTTACCCATGGCACGACGTAATAAATCAGCTTCACCAAGACTATAATTTGCAAGTACAGCTGCAATTTTTTGAACTTGTTCCTGATAAACAATAACTCCATATGTGTCACTTAATATGGGTTCTAATTCAGGAAATGGGTATTCAACTTGGGTCTCTCCATGTTTTCTTTTTACGAAGTCTTCTACCATCCCTGAACCTAGAGGGCCTGGTCTAAATAATGCTAAAACCGCAATAATATCTGTAAAACAAGTTGGTTTTAAATCGGCAATGAGTTTTCTCATGCCTGTGGACTCGAGCTGAAATATTCCAGTAACATGAGCTGTAGAAATCATTTCATAAACTTTTTTATCTTCAAGTTCGATATATTCTATATCAAGTTTTGGATCTTTTTGTTTATGAATAAGTTTTACAGCATTATCAATAACGGTAAGGGTTTTTAAACCTAAAAAGTCAAATTTTATCAGTCCAATTTTTTCTGCATATTTATTTTCAAATTGAGTTAATAACTGACCTTCCGTTTCAAGCAAAGGACAACGTTCATCTAAAGCTCTATCTGAAATAATAACTCCAGCAGCATGGATGCCGAGTGAGCTTAGTGTCCCTTCAACTTCAAGTGCACCTTCCCAAAGATTTTTTGCTCTTTCGTCAGCTTCAATTCTTTGGCTAATTTTTTCTTCTTCTTTAATTGCTTGTTCTAAAGTAATACCAGGCGATTCTGGAATTAATTTTGCAAATTCATTGCTGTCATGAAAAGACCAGCCATTAATTCGTGCCAAGTTTTTTAAAGCATTTTTTGCCATCATTCGGCCAAAAGTAACAATTTGTGATACAGCTCTGTTGCCATATTTTTGATAAACATAATTTAATACTTCTGCTCGTCTATCTTGGCAAAAGTCTGTATCAATATCGGGCATAGAAATTCGATCGGGATTTAAAAATCTTTCAAACAACAAATTAAATCGTATGGGATCAATATTTGTAATTCGTAAAGCATAAGTAACAACACTCCCTGCAGCAGATCCACGTCCTGGGCCAACAGGAATATTGTTTTCTTTAGCCCAATTGATAAAGTCTTGGACTATTAAAAAGTAACCAGAAAACTTCATTTTTAAAATAACTGACAATTCATAGTCGAGTCGTTTTTTGTAGTCTTCCCAAATTTCTTCTGAAAATTTATTTCCCATCCATAAAGCAACGGCGCTTTTTCTCATTTCAAGACCTTCTTTTGAAAGTCTAACAAGGCAATCGTCCGATGTTTCATGTTCAAATTGCCTGTAATCCGGCATAAAAATACTTTTTGTATCAATTTTTACTTGGCATCGATCTGCAATTTTTTTTGTATTTCTAATGGCATCGGGGTATGAGGAAAATTTATTTATCATTTCTTCAGAGGTAGCAAGATGAAATTCAATTTCATCAGGAATGCCTCTTACATCTGATTTTTGCAATTTATTTTTAATTGCAAGAAGAGACATATGTGTTTCTTTGTCTTTAGGATATAAATAATGAACATCGGCACTGGCAACAATTTCAATATTTAATTTTTTTGCAAGTGCGACAAGATGATTTATTAAAAATTTTTGTTCAGGGATTCCATTATCAATAAGTTCAACAAAAGTATTATTTACACCAAAAACTAATGCTATTTTTTCTAAGTATAAAGCTGCTTTGTTACTTTCTTCTAATAATAAAAGTTTAGATAATTCGCTTTTCATGCAGCTTGTTAAACAAATAATGCCTTCAGAATGTTTTTTTAACTCATCCCAAGAAACATTTGTAGAGTCAGGAAATAGAGCATTTTTTCCTGATGTATTTGCTATTGTGCAGAGTTTTATTAAGTTTGAATAGCCTAAATCATTTTCTGCTAATAAAATTAAATGTGTTACTTGTTTTTTATCATCTAAAAAAACAGGCTCTACATTTATTTCGTATCCTATAATTCCATTTATTTTTTCAGATTGGCAGGCTAAATAAAACTCAAGAACCCCATGCATACCATCATGATCAGTTAGAGCCGCTGCTTTAGCGGCTCTTTTGCTGAGTTCTTTTACGAGCTTTTTAACTTTTATAGAGCCATCTAAGAGAGAATATTCCGAGTGAATGTGGAGGTGAACGAACTCATCTGTTAGCTGCACGATAGATTTTCTCTTATGTTTTTAAGTTAGCCACCCATTGAAGGAGATTCGTCGGAAGATTTTTGATTGGCAATGCGTTGGCGAACTTCATTATAGCACTTATCATAAGCTATGCACCAAGCATGGCTGTATGGTTCTTCTCCGCTTTTCTTATTAACGATTTTTTCAACAGCTTCAATAATGCGATCGTCTTCTAGGCGGAAACGATGGATAGCGCGGGCAATACAGTTTTGAACCTTCATGTCTTCGCTAAAGAAATCAAGGCTATCGATCTTCCAGATTGCTTTTAAAACTTTTTCAGCAAGGGAGTCGGCACGTTCTGGATCATCTCCAAGAATGACTCTTTTTGATTTTGCTAAACGAATTTTCACTTCGTCTACAAGATTTTCATAGCTTTTGCCCGATGATTTTGCAATTTGGCTTTGCTGTTGAACAAGGCGTTCGGCTTCACGAGAGAGTCTGTCTTCTGTTCTGGAATCATCTTCAAGAACATTTGTGATTTGTTCAATCACTTTTTCTTCAATTCGTTCTTCGGTATCATAGTCAAGTTCGATATGACCAGAACACTTTAGCACTTTAAATACACGCTCTGCGAGACGTTCGAGTTGTTCTGATGAGAGTTTCATCGTTTGATACCTTTCTTTCATTTGGTTTATTTTGTGACAAATAATCTTCAACCCTTAAAGGGTTCATGCACTTATTATAGTTATCTAATCTGAAACAAGCGTCAATCAGATTTCTTACTTGAGTCGAAGTTTTTAGCTTGAAGCTGATCTAAAGAAGCCTGGGCTTGTTTGCTTTCCATTTCAAAGTTTTTATCATCTGAGCTTATTTCTATAAATTTTTTGTAGTAAAAAGCGGCTTTTTTAGGGTCGTGGTTGGTATAAATTTTACCCAATAGAAAAAGAGTTTCAGGATAATCGGGTTCAGAAGAGTATGCTTTTTCTAGTTTGCCTCTTGCTTGAATTGTATTGTTCGTTTTGAGGTCACATTTGGCGGAATCGGTTAAGGTTGGTGCTAGAAAAGGCCTTGATTTTAATACAATATCAAATATTTTTTGTGCTTTATTGCAATCATTAATTCCGGCATAGGCGTTTCCTAAAACGTTTAATAAAAGAATTTTTTCGGTTTCCGCCGTTGTTTGGTCGCGACTCACGATTTTGTATTCGGATTTTTCAAATTCTTGCATTTCTTTAATTGCTTTTGTATATCGCTCTTTTTTTACATCAATGCTTGTCATAATCAGCATTAGTTGAAGATCTAGGGGATTTTTATCATAACTTTTTTTGATTAAATTTTCGGCTTGATCGTAATTCCCGATTTTGAGATAAACCCAACTTAAAGATTTAATCGTTCTAAGATCATTTGGATTTAAATTTAAAGCATATTGATAAGCTTTGATAGATTCTTTTTCAAAACCAATACCTCTATTCGCTTCTCCTAAAAAGTAATAAAGTTCGGAATCTTTAGGATAATTTGGGGCAACATCATTTAATAAAGCAACTGCTTCTTTATATTTGCTAATTTTAACAAGCACCAATCCGAGGTTTCTTTTCGCTGTATTGGAATTGGGTTCTTGCTTTAGGGCAAGCTTGTACTGCTCTGCTGATTTTGTAAAATCCCCTTTTTCTGCATATTTATTGCCTGAAATGATATAATTAATGCTATTTGATGAATTCGAAGGAGTGCTGCAACTACTTAAAGTAGTTATTGAAAAAGTTAATGATAATATTGTTAAAATAAAGTTATTTTTCATTCCGTCTGTCCTCTCCGCCAAATTTCAATTTTGGTTTTTCCATAAACGCGCTCATCGTCTTTTGTCCAACTCTGAAAATTGGATTGTAATAGAATTTTAGAATTTGTGGGCATTTCAAAAATGACAGTGCAAAATTGATTGCAAATATCAGATTGCTCAATTTCCAAAAGCGCATTTTCATACCAATTTGAAAGATAAGGAGGATCAATAAATATAATATCAATTTTAAAATCGAAATTACTAGAATTTAAAAACTTGGAAGCATCTTGTTTAAATAATAAATAATCATTTGAATTTATTTTTAAATTATCAAGATTAAATTGAATATTTTTAGCAGCATTTATGTTATTTTCGACAAAAATAGCTTTATTAGCTCCTCTGCTTAAGCATTCAATCCCTAAAGATCCGCTTCCAGCAAAAAGATCTAATATGTTTGCATTTGGAATTTCATTTGAAATGATATTAAAAATACTCTCTTTCACTCTATCTGATGTTGGTCTTGTAACATCATTTCCTGGTAGGGTATTTAAAAGTCGGCGTTTGTATTGTCCAGCAATTACTCTCATTATTTATGCCTTAGGATTCTTCGCTTTGAAGGGCTAAGTTTAGCTTATCAAAGAAATATTTATAAGATTGGATGTCAAAATGATTATCATCAATTTGATTGATAGGAAGAATTCCACGAATTGATGAAATAATACCGCATCCTTTAACAGAGGATATATTTGTACGATTTAATTCGCTCCAGTCAAATGATATTTTCATTTTTTTTAATCCAGAGATAAGTCTACTTAAAGTAACTCCAGCAAGACAGGATCCATTAAATGCAATAGATCTTACTATTAAATCTTCATTAAACCATATAAAGTTTGATGTTGTAGATTCTGTTATTATATTATTTGAATTATAAAATAAAGCGTCATTGAAGCCTGCAAGTCTAGCTTTTTCTATAGAAATTAAATTATATAAATAAGAGCAGCTTTTTATTTCGATAAGAGCTGGTGATCTTAGATCAGGAATAGATTTCAATGAAATTCCATTTGCATAATTATCCGTTGTTGGTCCTGATACATTCCTACAAATAATGATAATATTAGATTTTGGTAACAATTCATTTTCTTTTTTAATAATAAGATCAAAAGAATTTCCGCCAGTAATGATAATTCTTAATTGAGCTTTTTCATTTATAACACCCGATTTTTTTATATTTTCTTTAACAGCTTCAGAGGCCCATTCAAAAAGTAAATTTTCATTTGGTATTTGAATAAATGCTTCTTGGCAGCTAAATTTCATGCGATCGAAATGATAATTCCAGCTAATGATATTTCCATTTTTAATAAGTAAGGTTTCAAAAATAGAATGTCCAAATAAAAATCCTCTATCGGATAAAGAAACTTTTGCCTCATTTAGATCCGTTATTTGTCCATTGATATTTGCAATTCCAGTATAATCGCTTTTCATGAGAGTCTCCTTTTGAAAATCCATAGTTACAAAACTTAAAATTTGTAAGGATCCTTTTTTAGCTGAGAACATATTAAGTGAACATGGCAATGAAATCGAGTTATTTTTTTTTGGTCAGAATTTTTGAGAATTTTAAAAAATTAAGTTTTTTTCTCAAATATTGAATTTGACATTATTTTTAGCATGTTCCTAGATAAAGTTGAATTGCCAAATCTAACGAAAGCGAGAAAACGTGTTGAAAGCAATAATAACAAATCAAATTAGTCAGAGGGTAGCTGCTCAATATTAAAAGAATTTAAAATTTACTTTTTAAATAAAATTCAGATTTTTTGGATATTAGAATTGGGATCGCCATGGAAGGATCTTGTTTTTCTAAAGATTTTTCAACTACTTTTTTGTTAAAGTAATTTTGAAATACTTAACTATTTTAGCATTATTAAGAATCATTTTCTTTTTATTGTATGTTTCATCGTTATAAACTTTCTGCAAACTCAGCTGTTTTAGGACCTAAAACATTTATAGAGGCAGAGTTTTTTGTTTTCGATTCTTCTAAATCATCTTTATTTGCTAGACTCCAAGAAGGAGTAACTCCTGCGGCAGTCCCAATAACATACAATTCTATTGTATTTCCTTTATTATCTTTTAACTTTCTTGCAATATTTCTTCCTTTTTTATTTAAAACATTGGAGAAATAATCTTTAAGTTCATCTTCAGCAATATTTTTATTTAGAACTGGTGATATAATTTGATTGATATTTAAGCTATATCCAGAAGTTAAAATAATATAATTTGCTTTATATTCTGTATTTTTCTCATCAGTTAGAGAAACAATATTTGTTTTTTTGTCATATTCAATTTTATTAATATGATTTGAAATTGGAGATAACTTATTCAAAATCTGATTATTAAAAAGGTCTATATAAAAATCCTTTTTAAAAACTTTATAACGTGGTTTGATATTTGAATCATTTATAAAAGAAACTCCAGTTGTATGTTTTTGGGCAAACCAATATATTTTACTTATATTATTTTTTATAGATGAATTCACATTATTATATGCAAGACTAGGAGCTTGATCATATAAAAATTCAACTATAACATTTGCAGCATCCCCAGCGCCAATTACAGCTAAATTATTATTTGGATTTGCCAAAGTATTATAAACATTTTTACCATTCTTTTTCCAAATTTGATTTATTTTTATTAAATCATCAAAAGTTATAATATTCGGTAAACAAGATTCATTTGTGCAAGTTTCGGCAATTTTTAATTGTTCATTTTTTAACTCTTCTGAGGAGATATTTTCAAATTTTGGTGTACCTAATCCATTTGAAATAATAACTTTTTCTGAATAAAAAGTGGCGTTATTATTTAAAAGAACTTTGAATAAATTTTTGTCAGATAGATATTCTATTTTATCTATTTTTGTATCTAAAAGAATATCAGTATTTGAAACAAAAGAATTATATACAATTACTTGCCATAGTTTTTGAGCTATATAAAATTTATCTGTTGATTCTCCAAGGTCTGATAAAATAATAGGACTATTTTTTAAGATATTTGTTGAACTATCGTTAGTTTCGCCTTCAGGTGAGTTAATTAAATAGTCAGTTGAATTAAAATGTTCAGAAATAGATTTAGAAGAATCTATAGTTAATATTTTTGCGTTAGGATGTTTTATTTTATAATTTCTACTAAAAATTGAACTATGTACACCACTACCTATTATGAATATATTATAATCTGCCTTAATATCAGAATTAGAGACATCTTTTATAGAAATGTTATTTTTATTATTCAAAATATTTTTATGTATTTCTTCTGCTAAATTTTCGGAACATTCTTCTTTTTCTTTCATAGATGAAATTGAATTAATAATACTATGAACTATTTTAGATTTTTCAGTTGAATTAGCTTTAAAAATAATTTCTCTACGATTGCATAAATTTGCTGTAGCATCACTAATTTTGAGATCTTTTTTAGTAAAATTTATTTGTTTTCTGTTACTATATTTATGATTTAATTTATTATTTTCTGATAATTTATTAGAGTTGGTTTTCTTGCAACTTATAATAAAAATACAAGATAATATCGATATTATTAATGCTATTTTTTTCATATTTCTTCCTTATAAAAATATTATTTATTAAAATATATAGAATTCTAATAAATAAATGGTCAATTTCAGTAATAAATTTAAAAATATAAGTCAAGATCTTTTGTTATGAAAAATAATATAAATGAAATATAATTATAGCGTGATATTAAATATTGAATAGGATATGATTTTGGAATTGTTGCCCATAAAAATTTGTATTACCAAATATAATGAAGAATTTAAAAATATTGAAAAAAATAGTAACAGTTTTTAATATTTATTTTTTAAATTAAATTCTGATTTTTATGGATGCAGATTTGGAAGATACGAAAGGGTTCGTCACTGAGAAATCTTCCAACAGAATTTGGTTCTTATTCAACAATTTTTAATAAATTTAATCATTTATCAAAAGTTATTCTTAAAAATTTGTGGAGATTTAGAATTGGAACTTTATGGATACATTAAGCGTTAAAAAAAATTAACATTCACTTTATTCATGCAATAAAAAATTAAAATTTATTGCGAGAATGTTTATTAATAATGTAAGAAAAATAAAATTATTTTTCTTACATGTTGGAATCCTAAAGAATTTGTTTTGGAGGAAGGATAATTGTATGATAGTAATAAAATTGCGAATCAGCTTATAGAAATAAGTAGTGCTGAAATATTCATTGCTATTAGTGCATATCATGCTTAAAAAGTAAAAAAAAATTACAAGAAAAAGGCATTTAAGCTATAATTCCTTAGAAATAAATTCAATTAAAAAACAAATGAAAAATTGGACTATTTTTTATTCAAATTAAGATATTACATTAAGAGTCTATTTGCTTAATTAAAACATTATATAAACATCACAACCTGTTACGTTAAGAAAAATGTAACTTGTTTTTTGCGAATTATTTAGGGTATATTTTTAAAATAATTGTTATGATTGAAATAAAGATAAATTTATGAGGAATCATAAAAAAACACCTCAAGTACTTTTTTATGATAGGAGAAACCCACTTCCTAAAAAGTGGATGCTTCGTGATTTCTCTTTAGGCTTCCCTCAATCGTACTTAGCCGGAGGGCGTGCGCACCAAAAAACCTTTAGCTTCCTAATACATTAATTGTAGGTTCTGCCATATTATTTAACAAAAACTACTCGAGGCTAAGCTAATTATGCAAATAAAATGATTTAGCGTCAAGTTAATTTTTCCTTTTTTTTAACGACTTTTTATTTTGGATTTAACAAAACTGTTTATTTTTTTTCCAATCTGATTAAAGTTTTTTCATTTTTCTCCGAAATGTATGAGTTGTAAAAGGAGACCTCATATTGGGGGATACTAAGTGGCTGAAGAGATTGAATTCAATTTCGATCATTTCGAAAACCTTAATATTGTTAAGAGATTAAAACAAATCATTGGAAGTTGGTGGAATATCCAATTAAATTTCACAGATGAAAAAGGATTTTTAAGAGGAGTCCCTCAAGGTAAATTTTTTAATCCCAAAAACCCAATATGCAAATTAATAACTGAAAATAATGAGGCATTTAAAGATTGTGTAAATGTTGCCAGAGTAACAACAATTGAATCTGAAGAAGCAAATGAACAATTAGTTTCAACATGTCATGCAGGTTTTTCTACTATATCATTACCATTAAAATTAGGTGATAAATACTTAGGATGTATTTTTGCAGATGGTTTTATAATTGAAGAGACTGTTGAAGAACAAAAAAATAAATTACGTAACTATTTAAAAAAATCATTTCTAAAAGAATCCACAGAATTAGAATCTTATATTAATGAATTACCTGTTTTATCAATGAAAGAAGTCAAATATTTAGAAGAGCTTTTACAAGTAGTTCTTGATGAAATTATTCAACTAATAAAATCAATTTTAGATAATAAAGATGAAATAAATGCTATTTCAACTAGCTTAAAAAAAGATTGGAATTTTAATAATATCGTAGGAAAAAGTTCCGCTATGCAAGAAGTTTTTAAACTATTATCTAAAATAAGTGACAGCGAAGCTACGATATTAATTACGGGAGAAAATGGAACTGGTAAAGAAGGAATAGCTAAAGCAATTCATGTAAATTCTAAAAGAAAATCTAAAAATTTTATTATTCAAAATTGCGGTGCTATAAATGATAACTTATTAGAAACAGAATTATTTGGACATGTTAAAGGATCTTTTACCAATGCAATAAAAGATAAAAAAGGTTTGTTTGAGTTAGCTGATAAGGGAACGCTTTTTTTAGATGAAATAGGTGATACTTCGACAACAATGCAGGTTAAATTATTACGAATATTGCAAGAAGGTACTTTTATTCCTGTTGGTGGCTCAGAGCAAAAACAAGTAGATGTAAGAATTTTAGCTGCAACAAATAAAAATTTAGAACTCATGGTAAAAAATGGTACTTTTCGTGAAGATCTTTATTATCGATTGAATGTAATTAATGTTAAATTACCTTCATTAAAAGAAAGAATTGAAGATATTCCTCTTTTAATAAAAAAATTTTTAGATAATTATAGCAAATTAAATAATACAAAAGTTAAAAAAATTTCATCTGGATGTTTGTATCGAATGGAAAAATATGCTTGGCCTGGTAATGTAAGAGAATTAGAAAATGAAGTAGAAAGGCTTTGTGTTTTGTCTGGAGAAAATGAAGAAATTAGTGATGATTTACTTTCTGAAAGAATTTTTGGAATTCAAGATAAAGAAGAAAAATTTAAAGGAATTAATAAAGAAGGAAATTTAAAAGAAGCTATCGAACAACTTGAAAAAGAAATGATATATGCCAATTTAGAAAAAGAAAATTGGAATAAAAGCAAAGCTGCAATAAAGCTTGGGATAAGTAGGGCAAGTTTAATTATGAAATGTGAAAAGTATCATTTAGATAAAAAATCCAGAAAATTAAATATAGAAGAGAATGATTCTCTTTAAGGCATTCTTCTATTCATTGTAAAAATCCCAAAAACTTGCTAAAAACATTTAATTGATTTTTAAAGTAAAGAAAATCAATTAAATGTTTTTGTTTTAGGAATTGATATGAAAATACATATTATTATTTTAATTAATACCTTATCCTTTTCTATCAAAGTATATTCAAATAGTTTAAATTCTTTGGATATGTTTTTACCCAAGGATAATATAGGTTATGAAGTTTCTGAAGAATCAGATGTATCTGTTAAATCTAGATATGAAAAAATAGAAGGAGATTTAAATATTTATCCTACAAAAGATTATTTAAAAGATATAAAAAAACCTAATTATAGATATGATCAAAATATTCATGAACAGTGTAATTTCCCTTCATTTAAAAATAATTATTCAATAAAATTCAAGGATGGAGTTGAGTATTCAAAATCGTATTCTAGTTTCGAAAATCAAAAAATTGATCCAAATAATTATTCAATAAAATTCAAGGATGGAGTTGAGTATTCTAGTTTCGAAAATCAAAAAATTAATCCAAATATTTATGAAAATAAGGAAAAAAATAATGATGAAATAAATCAATTATATTATAAAAAATATATATATAGGTCGGACAATGATATAGAAATTTGTCCACCAATACATCCACTAATAAGGTAAATTAAATTAAATCGTTTTCTAATGTATACCTAATTGCATATATTTCATTATTGTTTAAATTAAATCTTTTCTTAGAGTCTAATTCATGATTGTAAGCTTCTTTTTCAGCCATATAAGATCCATATCCTAAATTATCATAATTTAATTTAGATGAGTTGTGATAGAAGTTTACAAATAATTTTTCTGGTACTCTTTTTAAAGTATATAAATAATTTAATATTTCAATTTCTAAAAAGGATTGTTTCCCATGAATTTCTATTTCATGAGCCAAAGTAGAACCTAAAATGCCCCAACTTTCAAAAGCCATTTTTCCAATTAAAACTTGTTTATTTTTTGAAAAGGCATTTCCTAAAGTAAGTCCTCTGTAAGGCAATTCATCATTGTATATTGGATTTTCTATATTTTCATCAATATCTATTGAAAAGAGTGCCATAGCAAGGTCTATGTTATCATTTGAATTTGTAGGCACTTCTTTTGGATAAATAACGGAAATATCAGCCATATTTTTTTGTAATAATGCGTATTTTTTTCTTTCTTGAAAGCTTAAAAATAAACAATAAAATAATGAAGTTATGAATAACAAAGGAATCCATAAATTTGTGAATGAAATGTTACTTATGTGCTTTTTAATTGAAAAATTCATTATTTAACTCACTTTTTGGGAAATAGAGAGGAATAACATGAATCGTTATTCTTAAATATGTATAAGAAAGATCTGTGCCAAATTTTAAAAATACTTTAATATCATGGCCTTAAATTGATTTTGATATTTTAAAAGTCTGTATCTGAAATAATTTGTCAATAATATAAACAAATAAATTAGAGTGTGTATATAAAATACACACTTGCTTTTATAATAATTAAATGAAAGATATTTCATGTTTATAAGATATATAATGAAATTATTTGTATTATTTCTGTTTTTAATGACAAATTCTAAGGTTTTTAGTGTTGAAAATTCATTTAAAATACTTGATGATACTTTGTTATTATTTGAAAAAAATGAAAATAATTTAAATTCGGATCAAATTGAAAAAAATTTGATTGATTTAAAAGAGTCAATTCAACTTGACTTAAAAATAGGAAATGCAGAAACTCCAATAAACATTTATTTGTTTTTAAACGGTATTATTAAAGATGATATTTATTCTTTACAATCTTTGTTATCTCAAAATGAAACAAAAGAGCTTCCCAAAGAAATATCTAAACATATTAATTATTCTATAGCCAAAAAATTAGCTTTAGGTTTAAAAGAAAATAGAACTGTTTTAAAAACTAAAATTATGATTGATCGAATACAAAATAAAGAAGATTGTTTATTATATATTAACGGTACTCAGTATAAAAATGTAAATTTGTTTTATACACCTTCAGGAATACCTATTTATCTTGGTCTATATTGTAAAGATGATAGTTTTGAAATTCAAAAAATACACCCATCAGAATCTCAAGAGATCTTGAAAGTATCTTTTAATCAATTTCAATTTAAGCAAAAAATCCCAATATCACTTCCAAATCCATTTAAAGCCAAAGAAAAAAATAATGATTTAGAACCTTTAAAGATAGAGGAAAAAAAACAGGATAAGATAATGAAAGAGGCATCTTTAAAATCTAAAGATAATGAGAACAATTTTCAAATACGAACGGGGCTTGGTTATCTAAAATCTTTTGGTACTTTGTCAAATGATAGATTAAATAATTTAAACTTTCCTCCAAGTAGTTTTTTATATTCAACTTCTTCCATTCATTATAAGTTCATAATATTAAATTTTGATTATGCTAATGTAAATAAAATAGAATCTGTGGAAATCATTTTTAACAACCCATATTCGGGAAATAATATAAGAAAAGAAGAAAAATATAAAGATACTGGATATTTTACAAGAACTGGGTTAGGAGTGCATTTGCAAATTTTTAAATTTACAGAAAATTTGGAATTAGAAACGAGTCTTCTATCAAATTTTGTTTATTTAAAAGGGGAATATCAAAAATCAAATAAATATGGGGTTGGAATTCAATCATTCATAGGACCAGTCTATAAAATAGATTATGGATTTTTATTTGATTTAAAATTAGGAATAGGATATATATTTGGTAAATTAAACGGATTTCAAATAGATTCAAAAATTAGTTTTGGATATTCATTTTAATTGTTTTATTTATAGAAATAAAATATCCATTTTTAGAATTTATTTTCATATGAAATAAATAGGGAGGATGGTAATTGATAAGTGCGCTCGTTTCAGGTGCAAAAGGCTGAAAAGCATATGGAGTTTGATTCTCCTTTTTCGTACCAAAAATATTTATATTATAAATTAAAATGAGCCTCTAATAATAATTAATTATTTAAAATAAAATATTATAAAAATAAATAAGGATATGCCATGATAAAAGTAATTCCATTTTTTGTATTTACATTGTTATTTTTTGTAGGTTGTGGAAAGTCTTCAAATGATAATATAAGCCAGAATAAAAATTCCAATACGACTAAAGAAGAAATTGTTATAGATTCTGAGTTTTCAATTTATCTTCAAAAATTAAAAGAAAAATTATTAAGACTGAATATCAATTCTTCGCAAATTGAAAAAATAAATAATGTAAGTATCATTTTACAAAAGAATGATTCATCAAGTGAATTAAATAATTCTTCAAGGGACTCTTCAAAAGATGTTTTGGGTGTATGCAAAAAAAATTCTTTAAATAATGAAATAATTTCAAGAAAAATTTTTATTGATAGAATTAAATGGGATTTATTAGATGAAGAAAAAAGATTAAATTTAATTGCTCATGAATTAGGCCATTGTGCTTGGAATTTAAAGCATTTAAATACAAATAATCAAGTTATGAGTCCTCATGTAACGGAATTAAATGAATATGAATGGAACTATTTTGCACAACAAATAAAAGAATCAAATTCTTAGACATAAAATAAATTTATTAGTTTTGATATTTTCCCAATTTAAAAAAGTCAATTCAAATGAGTCGTATGATATAATGAAAGAAATCAAAAATTTTTTAAAGTTTTTTTTTATATATACAAAAGGATTTTAAACTCTCCCCCCTCCCTTGATAAAATAATTTAAAAATTTTTATCACTTATTCTTTCCCTCTTTGCATAAATTTTTTAAGGTATAACTTTTAAAGGGCTTTTCATCAAAGATCGAGCTCTGATTCTTATTATAATAGAGGTAAATTATGTCATTACGTTCACATGGTCGTACAGCTTCTCAGCCAAGAGCAATTAAAATTACGCCTAAATATTTAAAAAATCCAATGGGTTCTGTCTTAATTGAATATGGTGAAACGAAGGTGTTGTGTTCTGCAAGTGTTGAAGATTCCGTACCAAATTGGATGCGTGGAACAAGAGGGCAAGGTTGGGTTACTGCGGAATATTCTTTATTGCCTGCATCTACTCAAGACCGTTCCCGCCGTGAACGCCAACATCTTTCTGGACGTACTCAAGAAATTCAAAGATTAATTGGTCGTTCTTTACGCTCTATTGTTGATATGAAATTGCTTGGTGAAAGAACAATTATTATTGATTGTGACGTTATTCAAGCCGATGGAGGAACAAGAACGGCATCTGTTACTGGTGGTTATGTTGCGCTAAAGCTTGCAATTGAGGCTTTGATAAAACAAAATAAAATCAGAAATAATCCATTGAGAGACTCAGTTGCTGCTATTTCTCTAGGGCTTTTTGAAGATCAAATTTTTGTGGATCTTGATTATCAAGAAGATCAAAAAGCAGATGTAGATCTCAATGTTGTTATGACAGCGAGTGGACAACTTCTTGAAATCCAAGGAACAGCAGAAAAACGTCCATATACTCGCGAACAACTTAACAAGATGTTAGATCTGGCTTCCGATGCTTTAAAAGAAGTATTTGATGAACAGAATGCTGCATTTGCTTGAGGTTAAAAATGAATTATACCATTGAAATTAAACCAGAAACGTTTATGGTTGAAAGTTTATCACAATCTTTTGGCCAAGCGCATATTCCTTCTCCTTTAAGAGTCTCTTTTCAGACAGAGAATTTTATTGAAGATGGGAAGGATAGAATTTTGGTTGATATTTCTTTGGAAGGATTGCTAAAAGCCTCTCGTCCAGATAACGGTAAAATTCTTTTTCAACCCTCAACTTTTGAATTGGCTGGTCCAAGAGAAAAAATATTTTGGAACCCGGATAATTTAAAAGTAGCTATTGTTACATGTGGTGGTCTTGCGCCAGGTTTAAACAATGTTGTTCAAAATTTAGTTACCTTTCTTTCTGATCGTTACAGAGTAAAAAATATTTATGGCGTTCCTTTTGGATACCAAGGATTTACACATGATCCTTTAACAAAACGTTTTGCATTTGGCTGGAGACGCTTAGACTCTCTTTCTGTTCAAAATATTGATTTTGAAGGGGGGAGTGTTTTAGGTACCGGGAGAGGACACTCAAATCCTATCTCTATTGTTGATGCTCTTATGCTTAGAGACATAAATATACTTTTTACAATTGGTGGTGATGGCACTTTAGCGGGTGCAAATGCAATTCACGAAGAAATTAAAAGAAGAAAAGTTCCTATTGCTTTAATAGGTATTCCAAAAACAATTGATAATGATGTTCTGTGGGTAAGCAAAACCTTTGGTTTTGAGTCCGCTGTAGGAAAAGCGGTTGAAGCTTTGCGTTGTGCCCAAACAGAGGCTCGGTCTGCTTTTCATGGCATAGGCTTGGTTAAAATAATGGGTCGTAATTGTGGTGCTTTAACAGCTACGGCGGCAGTTGCAATGAATGATATTGATTTTGTCCTTGTTCCAGAAGTTCCTATATGTCTTGACGGTCAAAACGGATTATTGAATGCAATTGTGCGCAAAGTAATTGATAAGGGTTATATTACAATTGCTGTAGCTGAAGGTGCGGGGCAAGATCTCTTTCCTCCTTCAGAAATTGAAAAAGATGCAAGTGGCAATGTTAAGTTAAAAGATATTGGAAAATTTCTTCAAAAAGTAATTACCGATGAATTTAAATCAAGAAACATTGAAACAACATTAAAATATATTGATCCTAGTTATATGTTACGTTCACAAACTACTTCTGCTGATGACTCTGTTTTTTGTGCTAAACTTGGTCAAAATGCTGTTCATGCTGCTATGGCAGGAAAAACAGGATGTATGATAGGATATGCACATGAACGCTTTACCCATGTTCCTTTAGCTGCAGCTGCTCTCGGTAAAAAACATTTAAATGTGAATGAGCCTTTATGGCTTTCCGTATTAGCAGCAACAGGTCAGCCTTTTCAATGGAAATAATTAAAAATTGTTAGGTTAAGCGTTAAAGTTTAGGGAGCTTATTTTATTAAATGGCTGTCAATTCTAAAGCGCTTAAAAGTTATTTTGTTCGCATTCTAGTTTTTTCTTTATTTATTCCTTTTATAATATCTGTGACATTACTTTGGACATTTGTTTCAAATACGAATGAAAAAATAAAAATAGCAAATAATCAATTAAAAAGAACATATGATTTAGAAATAACAGATTCATTTCATAAGTTTCAATCTATTTTAAATATTTTTGCACAATCTGAGGAATTAAAATTTTATTTTAATTCTACAATTGACTCAGAAAAAAGAAATAAAGATAATTTAATTAAAGTAATTCAGCTTGTTTTAAAAGATTTTAAATTTCAAGGAACAAAATGGTTTGTAATTAATTCACGTGGTCTTGTTATTATTCATTATCCACAAGACTTAATAAAAATGAACTTATCTAAAGAATTTGATAAAAATATAGGAGTCACTTTAGATAATATAAATGACTCTATACAGTTTATTGTACCTATTTCTTATAAATTATCAAATGATTCAAATATAGTGAAAAAAAATTTAGGGTATATTTGCGTACTTATCCCTTTAGTTGAAATAAAAAAAATTTTTCCTGATCTAATATCAATTGAAAAAATTGCTAAAGACTTAGATATTAAAAAATTACAAACAAAAGTAAAAATAGATTATCAAAATTCAAACAATATTTTAATATTTTATTTATATATTTTTGTTTCTTTTTTATTTGTTCTATTTGGAACGATTTGGGGTTTTAAAATATTTCAACTAAATATTGTTGATAAAATCTTGTCGCTAAGAGCTAGAGTTCGAAATGAAATGGAATACATTGAAAAGAAAGAATTAAAAAATGAATTATCCTCTTTATCGCAGACATTTGATCTATATTTAAGGTATACATTATTTTTACAGAAAGAAATTTTAAAAAGTTCTCAATTGGCCGCGGCCGGTAATGTAGCCCATTATATTGCCCATGATATTCGCAAACCATTTTCAAAGTTAAGGTTTTTTATTCAGGAGTTAAAAGATTTAAAAAATTTAACTGAAATAAAACAAGCCATTCATGAGTTTGAACCTACATTTATAGTTTCAATGGAGTATATTGAGCATATTTTAAATGAAGTTATGGATGCCGCTGTTACAAAACTTAATATTACTAAAAGTGTTCCTGTAGAGAGTGTTCTTATTATGGCATTTAAAAATTTAGGAGCATTGCCAGAAAATACTAAAATTAATATTGAATATAATTTGTCTGACCATTTGCTTTTATCTATTGATGTTCTAAGAGTTGTTCGTATTATTGTTAATATTATTTCAAATGCATTAGAAGCTATGAACTATAAAGGTAATTTATGGATATTCTCTAAAGAAATATCATTTGAAGATAATACATTTATGGAAATCTGTATTGGAAATAATAATTCTTATATTAGTGAAGAAAATATTGAAAATATTTTTGAACCCTTTTATACCTATAAAAAAGAAAAAGGAACAGGTTTAGGCTTATCTATAGCTCAAAAAATTGTAAAATTACATGGTGGTAAAATTTATTGTATATCGGATTTAAATAAAGGAGTAGAATTTATATTTAATTTACCAGCTTTGATTGGAGCTTACGATAAGTCAAATTTTCAATTAGTTAAAAACTTAAATGGAAAAAAATTAGAGCTGTCAAAAATGAAAAATGACGATAAAATAAATTTATTAACAGAAAAAACGATTATCGTACTTGATGATGATCCTTTAGTTTGTCGTAGTTGGGAGAGAGCATTAAAATCAAGAAATATCATTACTTTTTTGAATCCTGAGGATTGTATTTATTTTATGAATGAAAAAATAAATTATTTAGATAGGATAGAAATGATCATATCCGATTATTTTTTTGGAAAAAATGTTCGGACTACATTTGAAACATTTGTAGAAAAAGTGAGAGAAAAATACAATGGAATTATATTTCTTTCTAGCGATATTACTCTTGAAGAAAAATTTATTTATAATCAAAAAAATATTATTATTATTGAAAAAAGAGTTTATACTTACGAAGAACTAAAAATTTTATTGAATATGAATTAAACCAACAAAATTTATGGCACCGTCTAATGTCTCCGTAGCCGTCTGTTCCTTTATAACCCTTTAAAAACTTCTCATCCCTTGAATAGCTATGGTTTGTTTGCTCGTTAATCTCTAATTTCCAGTTTCCTTCTGTAAAACCAGAAAATACAGGAAAGTGTATCAACAAAATAGGAATAGAGATAAAATTATTTTTATTTTAAATGTTATTTTATCATGTTAAATAAGCTTGACTTTTGTTAATTAATTATATATTAATTAATGTCGGTCGACAAAGTATTTTATTATCTATATTTTAAAAATAAATGTAAAATTTTATAAATTTAAAGGAGAATCTTATTTATGACTATTGAATCAACTAGTGTTAAAAATACAGAAAAAGATGCCCTTCAAGATAAAAGTAATATTGAAAAAATAGAAAAATATTTAAAAGGAAATATTTTTCCTAGTGAGAAAAAACATTTGATAGAATGTGCTAATAAAAATACAGCACCAAAATATTTTTTAGATGATTTAAATAAATTAAAAGATAAAAAATATGAAAATAATTCTGAAATTATGAAAGATATTTATAATTAAATCTGAATCTTAATATGAATGGAGGATGGATATTTTTATTTGGAAGTTTATTAATTAATAGAAATGTCTATTATTTCTCCTAATTTAATAGTATTCATGTATTCAGTTAGTTGTTCTTTATTTAATATGATTTCATCATTAATTTTAATTTTAAATTCTTTTTTAATGGAATTATTTTGATTATTTTTAAAAATTACAAATGAAAATATATTTAGCTTATCTTTTTCAATTAATTTAAAAATAGTCTCTTCTTCAAAATTTGAAATTTTAATGATTTTATTTTTGATGAAATTATTTTCGGTTTTAAAATTAATTTCTTCAATTTCGTTAATGGAGTTCTCTGAGTTAATGTAGTTTATACTACCATCATCTGAGTCTATTTTTTTTAACGATTGAGTTTTTGAATAAATTTTTAAACTAAAAATATTTTTCCCGTCTTCTATAGACTTGGTAATTTGCTCCATTAAATTATTAGTAATGGTTATATCCTTTCCAATTTGTATTTGTAAATGTCTATAATTTTCAGATTTAAACCAATTTTTTATAAATAAACTGTAATTTTTGTTGTTTTTATCTTCAAAATTTATTTGCAGCATTTCTTTTCCAAATTGGACGTCATTTGATTTATGGAATGAAATATATTTAACCTCGGAATTTAAATCATTAATAATCAAATTATCCATATTATTATTAAGGTCATAGTTATCAATAATAATATTATAGTCATCTTCTAAAATATAATTATCATTAAAATTTAAAATATAATTGTCAAATCCACTACCACCATTTATTTCTGAATAATTCTTATTTTCAATTATCTCAGTATCTTCGAAATTTGATTCTAGTTTTTTAATATATGAATTCATTTCAATTGATATGGTATCATTCCCGTCGTTACCATAAATTTTGTCAAAACCGCCATTCCCAAAAATAAAATTATCAAATATATTTCCATAAATTGTTTCATTTTTATTTGAGCAAATAATATTTTTTTTGGTATCTACCAATAAATTTTCTAGTCTATCTAAATAAATTAATGAATTTTCTGAATCTAATTTTACTACGTCTAAAGTGTTTTCAATTAAACCTTCTTGATATAAACTTCCATTTATATTCGTATAAATATTTCCTGATAAATCTGTTAATATTATATGCTGATACTTTTCTCCTTTAAAATAGTCTCTTAATATAATTGCTGGAATAAATTTATTATTTTGGTTAAATCCTAAAGTTAGATTATATTCTTCTTTTTTTGAAATTAAGTTTTTAATGTCGGTTTTAATAATATCAACTCCATGATTTTTTTCAATTAGATAAGATTCATCAAAGTTGTCAATAATTTTATGACCATCAAATACTAAACTCATTTTATTTTTAATATTATTTATTTCATTGCTCATGCTATCTGATTTTATAGAAATATTATTTAAATTTTTATATAATAAGTTTAAATTGGATAATATTTCATTTTTTGAGTTTAAAAAATTTAATTTTTGTGATTTTATATATTCACTTTTTAAACTTTGTGTCTGCATAGCCATCATTCTATTAAAATCACTTAAACTATCAAATCCAAATGAATTACTTTGATATTTGTTAATTTTAGAGTCAAAGTCTTCGTTTTGAATTTGAAAATCGTTTATACTTTTAATAAAATTTTCAACTTTTATAAGATTATTTTTAATTGATTCGTCTAATTTATTTAAATTTGAATTTAAGTCAATAATAAAGTCAATATTTTTCTCTAAATTCATGCTTGGAGTATCATAATTTTTTAATTTTATTTTTACTTGAGTAGAAATATTATAAATATTATTTCCAATGGCGAATATTTTTTTGGATAATTCTTTCAGTTCATTTGTTGCAGCAATATTGTTAATATATATGTCTTTTATTTCTGACATATATGAATGATAGTTTTGAATTTTATTATAAATATCATTTGTGTTTTTTAGAATAATTTTATATTTTAAGTTAAGCAAATTTAAAGGTTCTTTTATTTTATTTAATTCATTTTGAATAATTTCAGAATTATTTTTTATTTCTTCAATTTTATTATTGATTAAATCTTTTGTCAAAATTAAATAAGTATCGTTTCCTTTTCCTCCATTTAATTTATCAAATCCTATGCTTGGAATAATTGTATCATTTCCATTTTCTCCAAATATGGAATCATTTCCAGCATTTCCAACTAGAAAGTTATCCTCCTCATTTCCATAAATAGTATCATCTTCATTTGTTCCAAATAAATTCTCTACGTTTTTAATCTCTGGAAAGTCTGAAGGCTTTAAATTTGATAGAGAAACTGTTATTTTTTTGTCTTTAATACCTTGTAAATTTATTGTATCTATTCCATTTCCACCATCAATAAAACCTTTATTTTTATTTTTTGAATGAACAATATCATAAAAATCAAATATATCTTCTTTATTACCTCCTAAAATATGTAGCATATAAGTTGCAGGGTGTATATTGTAAAAATTAATGTCATTTAAATCGCCAATAATTGAATGGATCATATTTCCATGAGTACCTTGATCTCCAAATCCAGCTAAATATAAATTAGCTTTTTTATGCTCAGGAATTTGTTTTATTTTTTCTATATCTTCTGTTTTTGGTAGATGTGTTTTTACTATCATAGGAGTACTTATAGAAATATTAGGACAAGGTATCGTTTTATTATTATGTTGAATCGATGCTTGGGAATAATTTTCTCCTTTTGGTGCTTGTGGAGAGTCTGTTTTCTTTAAAGCTAAAAGAGAATGATTTAATTGAATAGCATTCATGTGATAGGATTCTATTTCGTTTATTCTATTTGAATCACTGGCATAATATGAATTATTTGTTAAGCAGGAATGACTCGCATTTTCAAGTGGTTTACCGCCTGATCTAGAAGGAACACAAGTTCCATAAGAACAACCAATTGTTGTTGTTTCTATTGAATAAGGAATATAAAGATCAACTTTAGGATAAACTATTTTTTTAAAATAAAATAATTTATTCTCTTCACCTTTTCCATTTGCTAAAGCATTTATATATTCTTTGTTTTTTTCATTAAGGATATTTGGAATAATTTCATTATTTAATTTATTAGATTCTATTTTAGTAACATAGGAAGAATCTTCATTTTCTTGATATTGTCCAAAAAATTTTAAGATTGACTTTAAGGTTATATCTTCCTCTTTAAAACCAAGTTTTCGTAATTCTTGTGAGGTACGAACAGCATTAAAGGTGCCTTGAGAAAACATAATTGTAAATCCAATAGCGGCTCCTATGGGACCTGCTTTTGCTGTTAATGGTAGAAATATTGCTGTTGCAATTGAGCTTGCAGCTCGAGCTGACACAAAAGAAGCATTTACGATAAAATCCATTTTTTTTGATTGATCTTCTGTTCTGCTTGACTCTTTAAATAGATCATATGCTTGCCAAATATCTGCTCCCGCAGAAACAAAATTTAATCCAATTTGAATTTTATTTATATTTTGAAATGCATTTGCGTGTTGTTGCCAATAAGAAGTTCCTTTGTAAGATTTTACAATATCAAGAACTAAATCCGCATTATTTATTGTAAAATTTGCAGCTTCACGCGATCCATCAAGATACATTTCATTTTTAAAAGAAGTTGTTATATAACTTAAGGATTGTGGAGTATTTATTAGACTCATTATTACATTATATTTATTTGTCATACTTGTGAATTTATCAAGACCATTAAATGTATATTTTGCAATTTCTTTTGTCACATAGGTAATATTAGATTTACTATTTGAAATATTTTGTGATGAAGAGTTATCTTGGGAAACTGTTGAGTTATTTCGGGAAGTCTTTAGAGCAAGATAAGCATCCCTTAATTTATTTATTGTGTTTGAAAAATCTCCTAATGCTTCTGTCTTTTTTGATAAAATATTTTTTAAAGTGCTATTGAATCTATTTAAGTTTTTAATGTTCTCAGGATTAATTTGATCAATTATGTTACCAGTACTTATGGATAAAAAATCATTCCTACCTTTTCTTACAATATATAATTTATCAGCATCATTAGAATAATTATACATTCCATACTTTGTACGAATTAATTCATTTCCTTTATAGTCTATTTTAATAATATTTTTTCTAATAGTTATAATATCTAATGATATTCCTAAGTCATCTAAACTATTAAATAATAACTTTGTAAACTTTTCAATATTATCAGTATCATTAGGATTTTTTGTTGGATTACAGCTTACAATGTCAATATAGTCAATAACTTCATTTTTATTTTTTTCTATAAAATCGCTAATTTTCTCAGCTAATTCATTTGCAGTTAAATTTCCAATTTTAACAGTATCTTCAGATATTTCAGCATGTCCTACAATATACAAATTTACTTTTTCATAATCATTATTATTATTATTTTTTATAATTAAGTCATTTGTATCTATTAAAGAGGAGTTTGTATTTTCGGTTTGTTTTTTTGTATAAATAAAATTTGACGCATTCTTTATATTTTCATTTTGTCCAACAGCTAAAATTACATCTCTTTGGTTAAATTTTTCACCATCAAATGAAATTGTTTTTTTAGCCCAAGAAGAATTTGCATCTTCTTCAGTAGCATAATTAAATATATTATTTATTAATGGAAACTCAGTACAATTTTGAACAATAGTATTTTTATTAAACCATCCGTCTGTTGATATAAAACTTGGAAAAAGATCTTCATAAAATTGTTTTAAAAGTCCTGGACCTGAAGTATGAATTGTCGAACGACTGCTTGAAAATAAAGAGTCATATCGATAATCATGTATAATTATATCATATTTTAATTTTGATTGAATTTTTGGTTCAATATAATTATCGTAATCATTAGATAAAATATATTTATTATTAAAGTCATAATAAAAATTTGGGTTATTTTTTTCTATTTTATTTATTTTTTTGTAACTTTCTTGTATTTTATTTTTTAAAAGTTGTAACCAATCATTTTCAGACTTTAATTGATGAGAAGCTATTAAACTATTAGATTTATATGAAGCTTTAAATTCACCTTGGCGTATATTTAGTGTATTAATTTTATTAAATATTTGCTCTAAGTTTTGTTCCTTAAGTTTTAAAAGGATTCTATTAATTTCTGTTTTTAGTTCTGATTTTTCTAATGGTTCAAGGAGATTAGTTTTATTTATAGCATGTACAAATGAATTTTTGAATTTGTTATTCATTTTTCTTGATGGAATAAAATGTTTATGATGATTAAATATTTGTTCATAAAAATATATTGTTAAATCATTAGTTTTTCTGGATAAAAACTCTTTATATGGTCCAGTGTTATTTTTTTCGATAAAATTATTTAATTCTTTAATAGAAGGCAAAATATCGATATCCATATAAATACCACCAAATCGGGAAATAATTTCTATCCTCGCGCTATCACTGGCGGCAGCAAAATTTCCACGCAAAAGCATTTCTTGTTCATAATTCTTATTAAGAGGCCAATAACTTTTATTTACTTTAAAATCTTTAATATATATATTCGAAAACTCATTCTTTAAAGTTATAATATCATTTTGCATTAAATTTGTTTTTTTATTAATTTCGTCATAATTAAATTCATTTTTATTATATAAAACTTTTTCTATATAATGAAGTCTCTCTTGATCTAAAGATAATAAAGTATCGGAATTTTTATTTTTTATCAGTTTATCAAATAAATCATTTTGAATATTAATAAATTTTTCTGCAAATAATTTTTGATATTCAACACTGTTTTTTTCTTCTGCAAGGGTATAGTTTAAAAACTCTTTAATTCCTTTATTCGTTTCATATGTATAAAGATTATCAGAATCATACCAAATATTTATATTATGATCTGGATTCAACTTAGCCCAAATTTTTACATAATCTTTTTGGATTTCTCCTAATGGACCGCCAAGCCAAATAAAATGAATTTCTTTTGGAATGGCTTTTGCTGTTTTATTATAATAGCTATTAAGTTGCTCTATTAAAAATTGATATTTATTGTTATATTGATGTCTTTCATCAATCAGAAATTTTTCAGGTAATGCTTTTGTAAGCTCTAAAATGGCGCTATATTTACTTTCATCATCTGTAAGTTCCTCGGTTTTTTTTAGTTTATTTAACATTCTTTTTATTTTTTTAATTTGAACAGGTTGTTCTTTATCTATAATTTTTTCAAGATCATGAATAAACTTTGGATCAAAAGGATCTGTATAAATATTATACAAATATTTATCATTAGCATATTCCGTATTAATACTTTCTTTTTCAACTATATCATTTTTTTTGGAGCAACTTGATATTGAAAAAAAAACTGCGCTTAGATACGATAATTTAAGTAAATTTCTTGATAACAATGAAAACTTCATAATTGGATTGCCTTTTTAAATATTAAAATTTTATTTAAGAAAACCTAAAAGAATATAAAGTTAGTAATTTAAATATGTAACCTTATTTGAATTTGTCTATATTATTAAAATGTGTAAATTGTCAATAAAGAATAATTATTAATCTAATATTTAAAAATATTTATAATTATATCTTTTATTTATAGTGGTTAAGATTTTTATACTTTTGTATTATTCCGAATTAATATTTACAATTAAAAATTTTTCATGCAATAATAATTCTACTCATTTGCGCAAATGATTTTACAAATAAAAAATAAGGAGATATCATGGAAGCTGATCTATTTAAATTTAAAATAATTGCTGTTTTAGTTGGAATTTTGGGTGGGACTCAATCTTTAACAGCTAAGGAAGCAAAAGTTTTGACGAATGTCTATGCCACTCTTCCGAAAGTTACAAATCTTCAAGATAAAGAAGAAATTGCAAAATTTCTTGAGAATAATTTTGATAAACTTTCGCAAGAAACAATAGCTACTCTTAATTTATTAATATCTGAAAATAATTCATCAAAAAAAGTAAGTTGTGGTCATCCTCAATTTGCCAATTATTCTAATAATGATAATGAAGATAGTTTGAGTAAAGTTGTGATGTGTATGAATGATTAAATAATTTAGCTGAATTTGAGAATTAGGGGTGAGATTATTATGGAAATTATTTGTATAATAATAATTGTATTATTTATTATATTTTTAATTTGGAAAGGTTTAAGCCCAAATGCTAGATTTGCATCATGGAGAATGTTTACTAAAAGCCCAAGAGCTTTTTTTGATATGAAACAAAATGGTAAATCTGTTGAAATATGGGATATCTTTCCTCACTCAAACTTGGCTATAAATTATAATACAATTTCTGTAATTATTCGTTTTTTAAAAAAAAATTATCCTAATTTATCTGGTTCGATCATACTTTTTGAATATCCACTTATATTAAAAATTAAGATTGAAAACTGTGAAATTGTACAAGTTAGAAGGAAAAATGTTAAATAATATTACTGAAATATTTATAGCTTATTTTTCAAAGCCAGATTATATAATAGTATTTTTTAAAAAAGGTTTTATATTATGTTGCTTAATTAAATTTATTAGCGAATTATCTAGAGGATATTTTTCATACTTAAATAAGGATAAATTTCTTCGATATATTATTGATATTGAATTTGGAAAAAATAAATATATTAAAAATATTTTTTTTTCAGAATTTTCTTATAAATTTATTAATATAATATATTTAATCTCTTTGTTTTATTTCTTGTTTAATATTAATTCATTGTTTAGTATATTAATAATATTTTTGTATTTAATATATCAAAATATAATTAATTTTAAATACCATACTTGTTTTTTCTGTTTAATATCATTTATTATTTTTATTGATGGTTTTTTAAAAATAAAATCAAATTATGTAAATCTTTGGTTTACTCCAATATTGATAACTTCTGTTACAACATCTTTATATTTTTTTTCTGCATTAAGAAAATTATTTGAAAAAGAATTTGTGTCAGGATTTTCTCTTGGAATTACTTTAAAACATTTATCTAAAGAAGGTAGCAAAAGAATTTATAGATTTGATAATATCATAGGAAATATAATTAAAGATAGAAAATTTAAGTTTATAAACATTAAGTATATTTCTATATTAACAATAATATTGGAAATATTAATACCGATAATGCTGTACTTTAATTTATTTAAAGTTCCCGCCATTATAATTGGAATTATAATGCATTTATTTTTTACTTTATTAGAACCAAGGACTTTATTTCATTTTTCAATGCTAACAATTTTAACGTATTTATTATATTATGTATTTATTTATGAATCTTTCATTTCGTGAAAAAGTAATTTCTTCATTTATAGATCTAAGTTCTTTTTCAAATAATAATATAACAACTCAAGCCCCACTGTATTGGTTAGCACAAAAAAAATACTCAGATTGGGGGCCTGTAATGGTTCTTAATCCCAATACAAGAGAGTATTATAGAGAGGGTTGTGAATTTATTAATGACAAAAATTTAATAAATATTGTAAATAAATATTTAAATCAAAAAAGTAATGAAAAAACGATAGAGGAAATTTGTCTTTATAAAACTCGTTTGTTATATTATTTAGGAATTTATAATACCACTACTAATGATTTACTTTTGTTAAATAAATCAAATAATAATGAAATAAAAGATTGGTCTAAATATTTAATATATTTAGAAAAATACGTTCTTAATCCAGGAGGATTTGTTTTAAATAGAATAGATTTAGAAAGTATTAATTCTGAAAAAGTATTTTATTTAATGAAACTATTATTATTAAATTCATATAGTCAAAACTTAGGGACTAAAAATATTCTAAGCATTTATGAATATGAAATAACAAATTGGCCAAAATTAGAAGATTTAAATTCAATTGTCTTTAAAGCAAGGGTTTTAAGATATCAAAGTGCGTTTTTATACTCAACTGAAAGATTTAAAGAGCTAATAGATCTTAATAAATCTATAAATAATTTATTTAATATATCTTTTAGAGAAGATTTTTTGGAAGTTGAATCCCTACGTAGGTTATTATTTTATTTCTGTACAAGACTTTTTCTTTTAAAAAACTTTGAATATGCATATGAACATGTTTTAAATCTTGTTAAAATTGATCCATATTGTTCTGCCGTTCATACATTAAGAGGTATGATTGAAGAAAATTTAGGCATCTATGCTTTAGCAAAATCTTCATATCAACTTGGATATTCTTTAGGCTATAATGAAAAAGATTTTTGTTATATGAAAATAAAAAACATAAATGATCAGAAAATTGAAAAAAATAATTTAAACAAAGAAATTGAGTGTCTTTGGTCAGCAAATAAAAGTTATAATTCAATTAAAATAAAAAAAACTGATATATTAAATTTAATTAAATCGAGTTCAGTATATGAAATGTACCCTTCATTTTGGACATTTGATATAGACAAAAATGAAAATAAACCCTTTTGGTATAAACAAATAAAAAACTCTTTTGAGGTTTTGGAGAATGAAAAAAATTTATTTTTTGAAACTTGCTATTTTCAAAGTTTACAACCAAAAAACTTTAGATATAGGATGACTCTTTCTGCTCTTCAGGAAATTAAAGATTTAAAAAAAATTGATGTAAAAGGACTTGAAGATTTTAGTATTATGGATTTACCATCCTCTACTTGGCAAATTGAATATTTAAAAAACTCATTGAAATTAATATCCTTTGATTTAAAAAAATCTTGTTATTTATCAAGAGTGTTTTTATATCTAGGACTTGAAAAAGATACTATTAAAGCTACTTCATGGGTTTGGAATATAGAAAAATGGAACATTTATCATTCTTTTTTAGGATATACTAGTTTATTATTGTCATATAGATCAGGTAATGATTTAAATTATTTTGAAAATTCAAAAACCGCATTTTTAAAATTTCCTGAATGTGATGAAACATTAAGATTAAAATTAATGTTATGTATACAGTGTGGAGGATTTTTTGGGAAAAAAAAGGATATACAAAAAGTAATATATTGGTATGAAAAAGGTAAAAAAATTCTAGAAAAAATATTAGAATCTGATAAGTTTAAAAATGAAGAAAAAATGATAATTCATTCTCGTTGGTATAGATTTTCAAGTTTTATTCCTTATCTTGAAAAGAATTATAATTTACTTGATAAAGAAACAAATTTATACATTAATTTAGGAACAAAGGCTTTAAATCAATATCCTTCTAAATTTACACTTGAAAATATGTATGCAGTTTATGAGACTCGAGCTCGAACAGCTGAATTCTTAGGTAAAAATGAAGAAGCTTATAATTGGTTTTTAAAAATACGAAATGAAATCGATCCTTTTGATTCCAAAGTTGAAATAAACCTTGGAGATATGAAAGAAAAAATGTTTGATTATAAAATTTCATATTCTCATTATGAATCAGCTTTTAATAAAGGTCCTCCTTTAAGAGATATGGCAATATTTAAAATGGCTAAACTTGATCATGATTTTCAAAGATATTGGCAATCAATATTTCTATTTAGTCAATATCAAGAATTGGTTTTGCAATCAAAAATTTCAGATAATTATCTTTTTAAAATGTTTTTTGAAATAAAATAATGAGAGATAAAATGGAAGAAAAAATTAAATTAGGTTCACAATATTTTATTGATTATATTTATAAATCATTAAAGAAAAAAGAATTTTTTTTTGATAGTCAAAAGATTGATTTTGAGTCATTAGTTCAAGAAATTGGTGAAACTCATTCTGAAGTCTTAAATAAAATTAAAGATTCATCTTTTTCTGCTAAAGCAATGAGATGGATCAATAATAAACCTACAGCTTTTAAAGTACAAAACAGTTCTGCTGCAGAAGTGATGATAGAAAATAATTTTTTAATTTTAATTGAAGAACAAAATTATTCTCCAATTATTAATGATATTAAAATAGAAATTGCAAAAAAATTAAATATAAATGATAAATGGATTTTTTATAAAATTTCTTTGTCAAGTGCAGGTGCAGGGGTCGGTTTACATTTTGATCGAACAGATTCAATTCATATTCATATTTTTGGAAATAAATCTTGGCAATTAGATTTAAATCCTTCAGTTCATTTTCCTTTATCTTCATATGCATATGGAGAAATAATTAATTCTGAACTATTAAATTATATTTCTGAAAATGACCTAAGAAAAGTTCCTAAACTTGATATTTTTAATTTGAAATCTGGAGATTGTTTTTTCGTAAAATCTGGAATGTGGCATACAACTCAAGCATTTGAAAACTCTTGTACAATACTTTTTCAGCTTAAAGTTCCTTGTTTTATAGATTTTATAAATTCTCAGTCTCTGAAGGAAAAGTTAATAAAAGTCCCACAATGGAGGAATAAAACTTATGGCATGTGGGAAGAAAATCACTTCAATCAAAGAGGAAAACAAATATTAATAGACTTAGCTAAATCTTTTAATATAGATATAAGTGAAATTAATTTTAATTATGAGAATAATTAAAATCTAATAAAAAACAGGTCAAAATTTTGTATCCCTTTTAATGTTAATTTTTTGAAGGACGATAAATCTCTAGATATAAGAAATTCTATCTTTGAAAGAGAATTATGGCCGCAGAAAGAGTTAAAAATTTTAATGATGAAAAGCCATTTGGAAAAATAAGTGTGGTTATTGCTGACGATCAATCCATGAAAGCCCGTATCATGGGTGATTATCTAAAAATTTCTGGTTTTATTATAACAATTGCCAACTCAATAGATGAATGAGAAGGGCATTAGATCTTGAAAAAGTTGATGTCGTTATCATGAATTATCATTTTAAAAATGGACGTGGAATAACAGATATCAAAAATGCTAAAAATAAAAGTAAAAATGCTAAAGTTAAATTCATTGTGATTGCTTCAAATAATGATGAACATGCTAAAGAAATTTCATATAAAAATCAATGTGATATATTTCTGATAAACCCATTTCCTTGGGCTGAACTGATTCATGATATTAAAAAACTTTCAAAACAAGAATATCGTAAAGCAGAAAGAATGAAATGCCATATTGCATTTAAGGTTACAAAAGAGAATCAAATATTTGAATCTATAGCAACGGATATTTCAATAGATGGCGTCTTCTTACTAGATACCGATAAACTCATTAATCCAGCAGTGGGGTTAGATATATTTTTAGAATGTACCTTACCAAGATCGAAAGAGCTCTTAAAATGTTATGGAAAAGTTGTGCGTGTAACAGATAAAGGATTTGCTCTCCAATTTCATAATCTATCTGATTATGATAAAAGAAAAATTAAAACTGGAGTTTTATAATTAAGACTTTATCCATTTCCTGTAATGGATAATTCTTTTATCCATACATTAGAGCAAATACCACTTGCTGTTACTTCTTCATGATTATCAATGTAACAAATATCTTTTAATAATGTTAAAAAATCTCCAGCAACGGTAGCAGATTCAATACTTTGTTTTTCTCCATTATCTAGTAAAAACCCATCAAAAGGAAGAGAAAAGGAGCCTTGTAATGCATTTACACCAGCATGAAGTGATTTTACAGCTTCGATAAAAATAGTATTTTTTTCGTTATTGAAATCGAACAAAGAAGAAGCTGTACTTGCTCCTATGATATGCAGAAAATGAGGAGAAACAGTTGTTTTGGAACCTATGTTTCCATTCCCTGTAGATTTTGTTTCAAATTTTTTGGCTGTAAAACTGCTATGAAGTAAAGATTTTAAAACTCCATTTTTAATAATTTCTGTATTTTGAGTTTTTGTTCCTTCTTCATCAAAATGAGATTTAGAAGGATTTTTATCATGTAATGGGGAATCATATAAGTTGAATAAGGGAGAGGCAACTAAGGTATTTAATGTTTCAGTAGTAGAAAGGCTTTTTTTATCTATAATGTTTTGGGCGTTAATGAAATTTGCAAAAGCATTAAATAGATCTAAAAAAGCTTCTGGTGAAAATATAACTTTATATTTCCCAGATTTAATTCCTTTATAATTTAAATGATTTTTGGTTTTTGAAATTGCTTTTTCAGCGCATTCATTTACATTCAAATTTTGAAATCCATTAACAACGGAAAGATAACCAGCTTCTCGTGCTAATTTTCCTTCTTCTTGTGCAAGTGGGTAAAAGTAACAGTAAGAAATATTTTTATCTTGGGATTTAAATGCTCCTAAACTATTAAAATAAAATTTCTTAGAAATAGATTCAGAGACTTTATTATATGGAACACTTTTAAATACCGAAGAGTTTTCTAAAATTTTTGTTTCGGCTTGTATTGTTTTTTCAACAAGTTCTCCCATGGAAGTCATATTCGTATAACTTTGTTGAATATGTATATTTTGGGAGTTATTTAAACAGTCATCGCTAAAATCATAAATATTTTCTTTTGAAGTAAACTCAGCTGAGGAATGTGCTAAAATTAAAGCATCTGTTAAACCAGCATAAGTTAAATTAGATGTTGCTGTTATGCCAACTTGGTGATTTCTATTCCAAACGCGAATAATCATATTTGATTTGCTTGATGAGTTTAAGCCAAATGGTTTTTTATTTTTAGAGCTTGCAGAGCTTTCTTCTTTGGTTGATCCATAGGCATCATATTTTTGAATTCCAAGAGATCTTGCGATGGAATCAATATCTGATTTTAATTGTTCTATATTTAATGTCATAATTAATAAATCCTTATTAAATTCTAGCGACCACCAACAGTTATGGAATCAACTTTTATATGAGGCTGTCCTACAGTTACGTAAATACTACCGCTTATTGATCCACAAAAACCAGCAGAAATATCAAGATCATTACCTGACATAGAAATTTTATGCATAATATCTGTTGCCTGCCCAATTAATGTAGCACCTTTTACTGGTTTTGTTACCTTACCATTCTCAATTAACCAAGCTTCTTCTACCCCAAAATTAAAATCACCAGTTCCATTGACGCTTCCGCCACCTAAACTTTTGCAATATATTCCTTTATCAATACTGAGAAACATTTCTTCGGTTGTAAATTTACCTGGGGCTATATAAGTGTTTCGCATTCTGCTTGCTGGGGCAAAAGTATAATTTTGTCTACGGCCACTTCCTGTTCTTGGGTGTCCTGTTAAAAGATTTCCCATTCTATCGCAAATAAAGTTACGGAGTACTCCATTTTCAATTAATAACGTTTTTTGAACAGGCATTCCTTCATCATCCATATCTATAGAACCAAAACCATTTTCCCAAAAACCTTCATCCCATGCGGTTAAATTATCATGAGCAATTTTTTCTCCTTTTTTATCTGCAAAAGGAGTTGAATTTCCTTGAACGGCCGTGGTTTCGAGAAGATGTCCACATGCTTCATGAAAAATGACACCACCAAATTGATTGGCAAGAACAACTGGGTAATTTCCTGAGGTAACAAAATCGGCATGAAGCATATTGCCTGCTATTTCAGATAATTTGTAAGACAGGTCATCAAAATTTAAATTTTTGAAAAAATTTGGGGTAGATGCTTCCCCAATTCTTTTATGTGAAGAGGTTCGATGGGCACCGTCAACACAAACAACTTGTGCTGAAATACTTTGGTTTAAACGGATGTCTCTTGCAAAGACGCCATCACTTGATGCAACTAAAACTTCTTGCCAATCGCGAAAACCATTTGTCGTCACACTTTGTAAATATTTTGTCGCATTCTTTTGTTTATCATTACATTGTAATAATAAATCGCAAATTTCTTTAACAGAGCTTACCGAAGTAAGCCAATTATTTTTATTTCTAATGACACCATAATCTCTAAGCGGTTCTAAATTTATATCGGTAATAATTCTATGGGATTCTAATTTTAGAGAATGAATATCTAAAGCTCTTTCTAAGATTTTTTTTAAACCATTAAAAGAAACATCATTGGTTGAAACGTAACAATCCTCTTTGCCTTTAAAAACTCGAACTCCAGCCCCTAAATTTAAATTTGGGCTTATTGCAGTTACTTTTCCATTTTCAACAAGGCCGCTAAGATAGTTTCCTCTTTGTAAAAAAAACTCAACGAAATCGGCACCACTTGCTCTACCTAGTCCAAGTAAAATAGATAATGGCTTTCTCCAAGATTCATCAAAAATCGTATTTGATTCGGAATATTTAGCATTTGAAATATTTTCTAAGGAAAGGTTATTTAACATTTTCTTCCTCGAAGGTAAGGTTTAATTAAAATTATTGTGGTAAGAAAAGATCTTTTTTATATTTATCTAAAATTTCATCATATCTGCCAGAGGATTTAAATTGTTTTCCAGAGTTTGTTAATTTTTTAACATATTCTTTGGAAGCATTTTTTGTCAACGCTAGGAAAAAGGTAACTCTCATTGGTGTGTATCCTTTTTTTAATTTTGTTATATCTAGATCAAGTGCTTTCGCCGATTTAATTAACGGTGCTTCAGATGAATATAGTGCATCTACTTTACCGGTAAACAGCATATTAACACATTGATTTAATGTGGGTACAGGAATTAAATTATGAAAGCCTTGGTTTATTAAATATTTATTTAATACGGAATCTAACCAAACACATATCCCTTTTAAATTTTTAACTTCATCAACCGTTTTAGAGTTTTTTTTGCTATCTTTTAAGGTATAAAAAGATGTTTCTATACTTATAATATTTAATATATTATGATATTTTTTGATATTATTTTCATTTAAAACAGCAATAGTTGCATAAATTTCTTTAGAATCTGGAGTTGTAGAATTCATTTTTTTATAAATACTAGGATAAGATTCTATTTGAGTTTTAACATTTGTTCCCGTTATTTTAAAAATTTCTTGGGCAACCTCATAATAAAATTCACCGGGAGAAGGAGGAGTTAAAAGTGTTATTCGATTTGTAGAAGCATGCGTATTGAATTGAATTATAAATAATAAAAATGTCATTAACAAAGTAACAGGCAATACTTTTACATTTTTATTGCGATTTAAATCGAGCCTCTTAAAATGAAAAATCACTTTTTCCTCGATATTTCTATGAAATAGTCTATAAAGTTTTCGTTTGAATATGAATTTCTTTTAATTGATTTCCCGAAACCATGCTTGGTGCTTTCATTAATAAGTCCATTGCCTTTTGATTTAATGGAAATGCAATAACTTCACGAATATTTGGTTCATTAAGTAATAACATGACCATGCGATCGATACCAGGGGCGATACCACCATGAGGAGGAGCGCCAAAGGCAAAAGCATTCCATAAAGCTCCAAATTTATTTTCGACATCAGATTCAGAATAACCTGCAATTTCAAAAGCTTTTTTCATAACATCACGACGGTGATTTCGAATGGCTCCTGAGGAAAGCTCAATTCCATTACAAACTAAATCATATTGATGAGCTAAAATATCTAATGGATTTTTATTTTTCAAACTTTCCATTCCACCTTGTGGCATGGAAAATGGATTGTGGGAAAAATCAATTTTTTGATCATCTTCGTTAAATTCATACATTGGAAAATCTACTATCCAAGCAAATGCCCAGGTATTTGGATCTTTTAAATTAAGTTTATCAGCAAAATAATTTCTTATTTTTCCGCCAGCTGTTTGTGTTTTTAATTTTTCATTCCCAACGACAAAAACAACCGCGTCTGAATTTTCAAATTTTAGTTGATTGCCAAGAGCTTTTTTCTCTGCATCACTAAGTTGTTTTGCAATAGACCCCTTCCATTCACCATCTTTTACAGCAAGCCAAGGAAGGCCTCCTAGGCCAATTTCTTTTGCATAGGCGTCGGATTCATCAAAAAACTTTCGACTTTGTGAAGCCGCATTAGGAATAACAATTGCTCTAAGAATCCCTTTTTTCTCAATTACAGATTTAAAAACAGCAAACTGTGTGTGTGCTAAAGTTTCTTCAACATTTTGCATTTCTAATGAATAACGAAGATCAGGTTTATCAATACCATATTTATCCATAGCATCATGCCAAGGAATACATGGGAATTTACGTAAGTTATTTTGAGTATATTTTGCGTCGTAATGTGATAAAGGAAGTATTTTACGATTTGAAAATTGTTTATTTTCAAACAATCCAATCATGAGTTCTTCAATTATATTAAAAACATCATCCTGAGTTGCAAAACTCATTTCAACATCTAATTGATAAAATTCTCCTGGAGCCCTATCCGCACGAGGGTCTTCATCTCTAAAACAAGGTGCAATTTGAAAATATTTATCAAATCCTGAGCACATTAATAATTGTTTAAATTGTTGTGGTGCTTGAGGAAGTGCATAAAAATGTCCTGGATGAAGTCTGCTAGGAACTAAAAAGTCGCGTGCTCCTTCAGGAGAACTGCTTGTTAAAATAGGAGTACTAAATTCGTTAAATCCAAGAGAATTCATTTTTTCTCTAATGTAACGAATAACGTTACAACGGAATAAAATGTTACGATGCATTTTTTCAGTACGGAGATCTAAAAAACGATAAGTTAACCGCGTGTCTTCACTCTCTTGTTTTGGATTATGAGCTACTGGGAAGGGAAGAATTTCAGAAGGAGATTCAATCATAAAATGAGAAGCTATGACTTCTATTTCGCCTGTAGAAATTTTAGAATTGATAGCGCCTTCGCGCTTAACAACATGACCTTTTACCTGAATGACAGACTCTTGTCTGACTAAACTTGCTTCCGAAAAAAAAGGAGCATCTGGGTGAATGACAACCTGAGTAATCCCAAAGTGATCTCGAACATCGATGAAAATGAGTCCTCCCAAATCTCGTTTAGAATGAACCCAGCCCATCAATGTAACATTTTGATTGATATGATTCATATTAAGTTCTGAACAATTATGAGAACGGAGAGTCTGCATTTTCAAATACCTTTCAAGGGATATACGAGATAACTAAATTGGCATAACATAAATAATTGCGCTGGTATAGTAAGAGTCATTACTGAAATTATTGTATTTTATCCGCTTTTCCAAATTTTTTCGATAATTGATTTTTCTTGGCGGCTTAGGTTTTCCCACATAGATAATATGAGATCAGGACGGTTTTGTGCTGTTAGAATCAGTTGTTCTTTTCTTTTGTATGAGTTTATTTTTTTATGATCGCCTGAAAATAATACTTTTGGAATTTCTAGACCGTGAAAATCTTCAGGATGAGTATATTGGGGCGCCTCAAGAAGTCCATCTTCAAAGCTATCTTTCATTGCGCTTTCTTGATTGCCAAGAACTCCAGGAATAAAACGAGATATGGAATCTATAAAACACATGGCTGGAAGCTCACCACCTGATAAAACAAAATCACCAATGCTTATATTTATGTGAGCATATTTTTCTACAAGCCTTTGATCAAAACCAGCATAACGGCCACAAAGTAGAATTATGTGTTTTTTTTGAGATAATTTTTTTGCAATTTTTGAGTTAAATACTTTACCAGATGGTGTTAAATTCACAATATATGATTCTTCACTAGCAACAGATAAAATTGCTTTTTCTGCAATATCGGCACGAAGAACCATGCCATCACCACCACCAATAGGATGATTATCCACATTTTTACGAGAATTATCAGCAAAATCTCTTAAAAATATCGTGTCCAATTGTATTAAATTATTTTTTATCGCTCTTGCAATAACCCCTTCTTTTTTTATTGTTTCAAACATTTCAGGAAAAAGGGTAAGAGCAGAAAAGCGAAGACCCGTAATCACGAATTATCATCCTCTAAAAACTCGGGGACATAAACAATGTCTATTCTTTCTTCAGCATCGCTTACTTTTTTAACAAAGGTTTCGATAAAAGGAAATAAGAAAGTTTTTTTGGAATCATTCATATAAATTTCAAGATTGTCTTGAGCGCCATAAGAACTGACCCCCTTAACGACTCCTATGAACCCTTTTTCTTCCGTATAAACCTTAAATCCAATTAAATTACCAACAATGTATTCATCGTTATTTAGTTGAATTTCGTCTTTGTGGACAAATATTTTTTTATTATAGAGCGGTTCAATTTCATTTCGGTTTATGAACCCATCAAGCATGATAGCAAGTGCATTGCCGCTTAAATATGTTTTTAGCACCTTTTTTTCAATAAAACCGTTCGGGGTTTCAACTAATAGTTTTTTGTAACCATCCCATTCTGTTCGCTTATCTTCTGTCTTCAAAAAAAATGCGCCCTTCAAACCGTGAGGGCGACCTACTTGAGCGAACTGGATAAAACCTTTATCTCGGAGCTTTTCTTCGTCTACTAATTCAAATTTTTTAGTCATGATTCTGGGTCTTTTAAAAATGCCTTTAACGCTGATTCCATATCAGGTTGTGTTATATATCCCAGTTCTACAAAGATTTGTCCAATAGGTCTAATGTTTTTTTGTTGAATGGAAAGAAGGTGAGTCACATCTTCTTCTTTTAGCATGCCAAGGGAAACGGCTATGGCTCCAAAAGGTTTACTTTCTTCAGACTGTTTATTTAAAATTTGAAATATTTGTTCAACAGTAAGCTTGCCTTCATTTAAAGCGATACGTCCAATGGGAAGCCAAGTTTGTTTTTGAATGTCTAAAGCCGTCATAACTTGACCTGGTGTTACATATCCTTTTTTTACGAGATAGGATCCAAACAGCTGCATATGTACCTCTCAAACACCTTTGCGGATTAATTTAGCGGCAAAATATTCTTGAAGAATATGTCGACATAAAGTTACAGAATATTAGCTTTTAGAAAGGATTTGTGTCAAATGCTCTCACCTTATATAAAACTCAAAGATAACTGTGTGTTATGTTCGAAATTAAAAAACTCTCAAAATGATCCTGAATTTCTTTTTGACGGAGGACACAATTTATATGTCTATAAAAGTCCTTTTGCAGAAAAATGGCCGGGTGCTTTTATGGTTATTTTTAAAAGACATATCTATGAACAATCAGAAATAAGACCATCTGATTTACCAGATACTTTACATTCTTTAGTCTGTTTTGAAAAAGCAATTCGCAAAGTAACAAATTGTAAACGTATCAATTTAGTAAAATTTGCAAATGTAGCTCATCATTTGCATTGGCATATTATTCCTCGATATCAAAATGAAAATTTTTCAGAAAATTGTTCTTGGGAACTGCAGGATAAAACAAAAGAAGAATTATATAAAAGAACAGATAAAGAATTTTTTGATAAAGATAATCCAATTTATAAAAAATTAATCAAGGAATCTTTATTTGAAATTAAAAATAGAAGTTCCTCCTATTTTGGATGCGCACTATTTTTAAGACCTGTCGATTTGAATTTAAGAAGTGAATATTCAAAATTTACTCCTGACGATATTATTAAAATGGCTCGAGAAAATCCGAATCATTGGGAATGTCTTCTGATGAAAAGAAATTATTACGATTATGCTTGGGACTTTATTGGTGGAAACTGTGAAGTTAATGAATACCCAGAATTCGGAATGCTGAGAGAAGTATCCGAAGAAGTAGGTTGGAAAATTGAGAAATATAAAGAAGTAACTAGACAATGGAAAATGGGTGCAATTAAAGGTTTTGTTTATTTAGCTATACCGAATAATTTACAATTTCTTGAAGATGAGCCTCCTCGCATTCATTGTGAAGAGGTTCAAACAGTAAAATATTTTAATTTAATTCATGTATTAAATGATTCTTTGTTTCCGGATAGTGTGAGAGGTAGAATATCTGCTTTTTTAAATAATAAAGCTGACTTTGGAAGTATCGATTCTTAAATAGTCTAAATATTAAAACGCAACAATATGCTGCCTTTAAAAGAATTGATTTTTTTCTCATAATGATAGTGGTGACATGAATGTGTAATCTTTTAAAGGAGAGCGCTATGTCAGAGCTACTATCAACCGAAATTCTTGCTCGATTGCAGTTTGCAATAACGATTATGTTTCATTATTTATTTCCTCCCTTATCCATTGGTTTAGGATTAATTCTTGTAATAACAGAAGGAATTTATCTAAAAACGAAAAATCCAATTTATGAAAAAATAACAAAATTCTGGGTTAAAATTTTTGCGGCAAATTTTGCAATGGGAGTAGCAACCGGATTAGTTATGGAGTTTCAATTTGGTACAAATTGGGCAACTTATTCTCGTTTTGTTGGAGATATATTTGGATCCGCATTAGCGGCTGAAGGTATTTTCGCATTTTTTCTTGAATCTGGATTTTTAGCGATACTTGTTTTTGGTTGGGATCGAGTAACACCTAAAGTTCATTTTTTCTCAACTTTAATGGTTTGTTTAGGTTCTATGTTTTCAGCGGTTTGGATTATTATTGCCAATGCTTGGATGCAAACCCCTGCGGGATATCATATTGTTGGCGAAGGAATGCATGCAAAAGCAATAATAGATGATTTTTGGGCAATGGTTTTTAATCCATCAAGTATGAGAATGCTTCTTCATGCCATAATTGGTTGTTGGTTGATGGGTGCTTTTTTTGTAATGAGCATTAGTGCTTGGTATATATTAAAGAAACAACATTTAGAAGTAGCTAAAAAATCTTTTATAATTGGACTTGTTTTAGCATTTATCTCTTCTATTGCAGCAGCAAGTTCTGGACATTTATTAGCAGAAAGGGTTGCGGAAACTCAACCTGCAAAAATGGCGGCAATGGAAGGTCATTTTATTACAGGGACAGGTGGAGCCCCATTGTATTTATTTGGAATACCTAATTCTGAAAAACAAACTGTAGAATATGGAATTAAAATTCCGGGGGGGTTGAGCTTTTTATTGCACTGGAATTTTACAACCCCTGTTAAAGGTCTTGATCAATTTAAACCAGAAGACAGACCACCCGTTGGAATTACATTTCAAATGTATCATATTATGGTTACTTTAGGTATGTATATGCTTTTCATTACAAGCGTTTCTTTAATACTTTTAAAACGAAAAAAATTATTTGAATCCAAACTTATGATGAAAATTTATTGTTTTTCTGTTGTTGTTCCTGTGATTGCAAATCAAGCGGGGTGGATTGCTACAGAAACAGGGAGGCAACCTTGGATAGTTTACGGATTAATGAGAACCCCTGAAGGACTATCTAAATCTGTTAAAGCAAATGAAATTTTAGCTTCTATTATTATGTTTACTTTAATTTATATATTACTTTTTTTGGTTTGGGTTTTTGTAATTCACAATAAAGTGAAACACGGACCTGATGAAATTTTTCCTAATAAAAAAAGAAAATTTATTGAAGAAAATAATGTCTAGGAGTTATTTATGGACTTAAATATATTTTGGTTTGTTACTTTAGGAATACTTCTTGCAGGATATGCTGTTTTAGATGGATTTGATTTAGGTGTTGGAATTTTACATCCTCTTGCAAAAACAGATCATGAAAAAAGATTGTTTTTAAATTCAATTGGGCCTTTTTGGGATGGAAATGAAGTGTGGTTAGTGACATTTGGAGGGGCGCTTTTTGCTGCTTTTCCAGATGCCTATGCAACAGCTTTTTCAGGTTTTTATTTACCCTTTATGTTACTTTTATGTGCTCTCATTTTTAGAGCGGTTTCTATTGAATTTAGAAGTAAACATGACTCTCCTATTTGGAGAGCTGCCTGGGATTGGAGTTTTTTTGGGGCGAGTGTTTTAGCGACTTTTTTATTCGGAGTTGCCGTTGGCAATTGTTTAAATGGAATTCTTGTAGGTTCAGATAAAGAATATGCTGGTACTGTTTTAGATCTTTTAAATCCATACTCTATTGTGATTGGAATCTTAGCTGTAGCTACTTTTGCAATGCATGGTTCTATATTTCTATATCTTAAATTAGAAGGGGAATTAAAAGAGAGAGTACACAGATGGATTTGGCATACTTTTGGTTGTTTTATTGTTTGTTACATTTTAGCAACCATTTATACTCTTGTTTCGGTGCCAAGAGCGATTCATAATTTTGAAAATCATCCTTGGCTTTGGGGTATTGTTGTCTTGAATGTTTTAGCTATTGCAAATGTACCAAGAGCTGTTTTCTTAGGAAGACCAGGCTATGCATTTCTTTCTTCTTCTTTAACTTTAATTGCTTTTACAGCATTATTTGGAGCTGCTTTATTTCCAAATTTAATTACTTCAAATATATTACCAGAATATAGTCTAACGATTTATAATTCGGCATCCTCAGAAAAAACTTTGAATATTATGAGAATTATTGCTTTTTGTGGAATGCCTTTTGTTATTTCATATACTGCAATAATATATTGGGTTTTTAGAGGTAAAGTTAAATTAGGTAAGTTTAGTTATTAAAATTAATATATAAATTATATATAATTTATATATTTATGTATTTATGTATAATTTAAAACTTGTAATTATTATAATTTATGATACTCAAAAGGCTCGTTTTAATTAGAACGAGCTTTCATTTATGTATTTTTTTGTTTTTGTTGGAGTATGGAAAATTGAATAAAAAAAGAATTAATTCATGTTTATTATCGTTAATTGGAATTTCACAATTTGCATTTAGTTTCGAATCTTTTGCAGCTTCTAAAGCTTCTTATTATGGTTCTTATTTATTTTGTGCAAATGATAATGGTTTAAAACAAGATGCATATTGGAATAGAAAAGTTGAATGGAGATGGTCAAATGGAACTGCATTAAATTCTAATCAAAATACTATTGGAGATGAATATAGTAACTTTACTTTTGTGAATAAATCTGGAACTTGGATAAATGGTTTCGGTGATGAATCTGCAAAAACTGGACAACATTTTTTATTAGTAAGAAAAACTTTTGAAAATAAACAAGAAGCAGTGAATTATTGTCAAACTTTAGAAAATAAATGTAAAAATGAATTCGGTTCTACATTTAAGCATGTTGGCGTTTCTTCGTGGAGTATTCCTAAATCAGCTTGGGGAACAATTGCGGTTCAATACAAAGAAGATAAAAGCACAAAGTGGACAGCTTGTTCCAATTGGCAATTTTCAGATTATAAAGAATTAAATTATTATCCTAAATGGAAAGTTTATAATGCAGCAGCTATCGCTGCTGGTGGCATGATATTTTATCCAATTGTAAATGGTTTTACTGGTGGCGCTGCAGGTCTAGTTTTAGGTATTGTTCCAGGTGCGATGAATTTGAATCCCGTTGCTGTTTCTGTTGGTGGTACTTTGGGATTACAAATAGGTCAATTTATTGGAACTACATATGGCATTTATTACGGTATTAATGAAATTTTCAATATATATAACGAAACAGCTAATCAAATAAATCAAAGTCAAGATTAAAAAATTATTATAATCCTATATAAAAATTTAATTTATATAGGGTTTTATTTATTCTTTATTATGAGGAATTTAATTTGATTAGAAATAGATTTAACTTTTTTTTATTATTATCAATATTATTATATCAATTTGTAATAAGCAAAAACTCTTTTGCGGAATCTTATTTCGGATCTTATTTGTTTTGTTCTAGTGAAAATGGATTAAGACATAATGAATATTGGAATAGAAAAGTAAATTGGAATTGGTCAAAAGGATCTTCTTTAAATTATCAACAAAATTTAATTGATGATAAGTATAATAATTTTACTTTTATAAATAGCTCTGGAACCTGGATCAATGGTTTTGGAGATATTTCATCAACTTCATTTAGACATTATTTGCTAGTTAGAAAAACTTTTGAAAGTAAACAAGAAGCTATCCAATATTGTAAATATTTAGAAGATAAATGTGTAAATGAATTTGGTTCTTCTTATAAGTATGTTGGCGTTTCGTCATGGAGTATTCCCCAATCTGCTTGGGCAACAATTGCAGTTCGTTATAAAGAAAATTCAGAAAAAAAATGGACTACATGTCCAAATTGGGAATTTTCAGGTTTTAAAGAACTTCATTATTTTCCATTATGGCAGGCTACGGGTCTAACTACTTTTGCTGCTGCTGGAATGATATTTAGCCCTTGGGCTATGGGTGTTGCGCTTGGTAAATTTGGAGCAATTGCTGGCGTAATTGGGACAAGTTACGGTTTTTCTCAAGGACTTAATACCGCTTACAATATTTATAATTATGTTTCAGATAAAATATATTATAGTCACGATTAAAATTTAATTTTATTTAAATATAAATTTAATAATTTATATTTAGCATTATTATTTGTTTCTTAAGGAGTTTTTTTAAATTGTATAAAAATATATTCCGTTCTTGTTTATTGTTAACGATCACATTATCAACTCTTCTAATGAGTAAAAATTCTTTTGCAGTGGGTTCCTACTTATATTGTTCAAGTGACAATGGAATAAGAGGGGATCAATATTGGAACAGAAAAGTAAATTGGGATTGGTCTAAAGGATACAATTCAAATGATGCTCAAACTTATATTGAAAATAAATATCAAAATTTTACTTATATGACCAGCTCTGGAACTTGGATCAAAGGTTATGCTGATAAAGCATCAAAAACAAATCAATATTTTTTATTAGTAAAAAAAACCTTTGCAAATAAAAGATCAGCTATTGGTTACTGCAAATCTTTAGTAAATAAATGCAAACAAGAATTTGGTCTTTCTTATCAATATGTAGGTGCTTCTTCTGGAGATATTCCGTATTTAGCATGGGGAATGATTGCTGTTCGTTACAAACAAGATAATTTAATGAAATGGACTACATGTCAAAATTGGAAATATTCGGATTATTCCGAGTTAAATTACGATCCAGAGTGGATCGTTGATAGTCCAACTACTTTTAGAGCGGCAGGGCTAACAATTTATCCAGCAGCATGGGCTTATTCTTGGACAATTTTTGCTTACCCCATTGGATATCATCCTGATATTGTTTCAAAGTATATAAATCTTAACCAAGCCGTATTTAGTTTTGGTGGATTAACAGGACCATATGTAAGAGCTGAAGTTGGTGGACGTTTTGGTATAAATATAGGAACAGATTATAATTATCGAATTTATCAATACACGACAAATAGTTCCGATGAAGATTACTAAAATTCATTAATAATTATTTCTAAAAAGAGCATTTAAATTGAATAAAAATTTAATTAAATCATTTTTAAAAAAATCGATCGTATTGTCCCTATTTCTAATAAGTGCAAAATCATATGCTATTTCTTATTTTGGATCTTATTTATTTTGTTCTAGTGAAAATGGATTAAGAGAAAATAAATACTGGGAGAAAAAAGTAGATTGGGATTGGTCAAAAGGATCTAGTTTAAAATCTTCTCAAGATAATATGGAAGATAAATATAGAAGTTTTACTTTTGTAAATAAATCTGGAACCTGGATTCATGGATTTGGGGATATCTCAGCAAAAACAGGGCAGCATTATTTATTAGTTAGAAATACTTTTGAAAATAAAACAGAGGCAATTCAATATTGTCAAACTTTAGAAAAAAAATGTGTAAATGAATTTGGTCCTTCATTTAAATATGTTGGTGTTTCTTCATGGAGTATTCCAATTTCGGCATGGGGAACAATTGCTGTTCGTTATAAAGAAGGTAAAGTTACAAAATGGACAACTTGTTCTAACTGGAAATATTCAAGTTTTAAAGAGTTAAACTATTATCCCGTGTGGAAAGTTGTGGGTTCGAGTATTGGTTACACGTATATTGCTGCTTCTGGAATGCTAATATATCCAGTGATATGGTATATAAAAGGAGCTTTTTTAGGGTTTACTCTAAGCCTTGTTCCTGGAATGATACTAGCTAAAGAAGCAATTGGAGTTGGAACTTTGGTAGGAGTTGTTGCTGGAACTTCCTATGGTATTTATATAGGACTTGATGAATCTTACCAGATATATAAAAAAATATATAATGAAGTAAATAATAAAGAAGATTAATTCTTTTTTAATACTTCATGTAAAAAAATAGTATTATTAAAGATATCTTCTTTAATATTTAGTTAAAAAGGAACTTTTGAAATTGTATAAAAATATTATTAATTCATTTTTACTATTAACAATTGTAATTTTTCAATTTATTGTAGGCATAAATTCTTATGCAGCTTCCTATTTTGGGTCCTATTTATTTTGTTCAACTGAAAATGGTTTAAGAGGAGATTCTTATTGGAGCAGAAAAGTAGACTGGAACTGGTCAAAAGGAAATAGATTAAATTCTTATAGCCAAATGAATGATAAATATAAAAATTTTACTTACATGAATGAATCTGGAACATGGATCAATGGTTTTGGAGATATTTCTGCAAATACTTATCAACACTTTTTATTAGTAAGAAATACTTTTGAAAATAAAACAGAAGCTATTCAATATTGTCAAACTTTAGAAAAAAAATGTGTAAATGAATTTGGTCCTTCTTATAAACATGTTGGTGTATCTTCATGGAGTATTCCCAAAACAGCATGGGGAACAATAGCTGTTCGTTATAAAGAAGATAAAGTTACAAAATGGACAACATGTTCAAATTGGAAATATTCAGATTATAAAGAATTAAATTATTATCCAGTTTGGAAGGTTGCAGGTTCAGCTACTTTTGCTGCAGCTGGATTGGTTATTTATCCAATGACTTTCATATATGCAGGACCCCTTATTGGTGCTATTTTAGGAGCCACTCCAGGAGCTCTTATTGGTAATTTAATATTAACCGCAAAAGGATTAGTCGTTGGAGCTGCTATAGGAGTACCTGTAGGAACGGCTCTAGGTATTTATCTAGGAGTTGATCATGCATATCAAATTTATAAAAATGCAACAGAAAAAATGAATCAAGAGGAAACAATATAATGATTATTTTTAATGTTTTATTTCTTACCTTTCATTATGGAGTTTTTGAAATTGAATAGAAATAAATTTAAGTCATGTTTCCTTTTGTCGATTTTTTTGCTGCAAATTTTTATGATTAAAAATTCTTATGCAACTTCTTATTTTGGGTCTTATTTATTTTGTTCCAGTGAAAACGGATTAAGAGGAGATGAGTATTGGAATAGAAAAGTACATTGGAAATGGTCAATGGGTAAAACTTTTAAATCTTCACAATTAAAAATGAATGATAAATATAAAAGTTTTACATTTGTGAATAATTCGGGAACTTGGATCAATGGTTTTGGGGATATATCTGCAAATACGTTGCAACATTTTTTATTAGTTAGAAATACTTTTGAAAATAAAGAAGAAGCCATTCATTATTGTAAATTTTTAGAAAAAAAATGTGAATATGAATTTGGTCCTAATCATAAATATGTAGGAGTTTCTTCTTGGAGTATTCCACAAACAGCTTGGGGAACGATTGCGGTTCGCTATAAAGAAGATAAAGATACAAAATGGACGACTTGTTCAAATTGGAAATATACGGGTTATAAAGAGTTAAATTATTATCCTGTGTGGAAAGTTGCAGGTTTAACATCAGTTGCTGCTGCTGGTATAGTAATATCTTCTGTAACTATAAATGCTTTAGGTTCTTTGCTTGATTATCACGCTTTTTTAGAACCATTATGGGGAAGTCAAATTGGAACTGCCTTTGGTACCTTTATAGGAATTGATATTGCTTACAAAATTTATGAATACGCCTTTGAAAAAATTAGCCTAAACGAAAATGAATAATAAAATATATTTAATATTTTTTAAGCTTGGTTTCATTTTTCTTTTCTAATTTAAAATTTTTATTCTCTTTTATAAATCCATAAGGACAATTTAAACATCCACTTTTACAACAATATCCTCTTTTTAAATGGTATTCTTTTGTAAATACCATGAGCCCCTTATCGTTAAAATAAAAATCTATACCTTCTCTTATTTTATCAATACTCATAATGATAGTCCATTTTATTTTAAAATATACAAAAGACTTGAACTGCTTTATTTTAGCATATTAGAATTATTTAAGTCAATTTATTTATAGGAATAGAAAAATATTGATTTAGTTTATTTATTTAATATAAATGAGTTACTAATAATATATTCGTTCTGATTAAATTTATATTTATTTAAAATAAAATAGGATAAGAATTCTGAAAAATATTTTATTCTAAGAATCGGAAAAGAATAAATTCCATAATTGCTATCAAAAAAATAAATTCCCTTTTTTGTTAATGCAAAACAGATGGAATGACCCCCATATTTTGTTGGCAATGCAATTGTCCTAAAAATAAAATTGTCGTTGTTTAAAATTTTTGATTCTTCTAATAAATCGGGATAAAATTCAATTTTTTCAAAAATGAGGTAAATTTTGCTAAAATGAATATGATAAAAATTATTTTTAAGAAAATTTATATCCATACTTAAATATAATGATAGTCTTTCTATTTTTTCTTCATCTGTATTTGAAGGTAGATAATTTAAGATATTTTCTTTATTGATTTGCTTGAAATCATTTAATTTTCTTTTATTTAATTCTTGAATTTGTTGACTAAAAGATATTAAATTTGTATCAATTTCATATTTATCTCTAATGTTTTTTTTAGGACTATTTTTTAGTTTATTTATAAATTCAACTTCTATTGGTGATGATTCTTTTGTTACGTCAGAATTATTAATATATTTTTGAACTATTTCTTCGAATTTTGATTTAAATTCTTTTTTGTTACTTTGAACAAAAATAAGTTTTCTAAGATTTCTTTTTAATTCTATTTCTTGTTTTCTTTCTGGATAGTTTTTTAATTTTTTTACATTTATATATTTATTTTGGATAGACATTACAACTTCTAGAAAATGAATAAAATCTGGTGTTTCTAAATAAGAAATAAATTCTGATATATTATTATTTTTTATATATTTATTTGATAAAAATTTAGCAAATAAATAGGTAAATCCTAGGCATAATCCAGAAGAGAAATTGTTATTTAATCGGTCTTTAAACTTGTTAACATAATTTTCCTGATTAAAAGTGTAAATTTTTGAACAGAAATATTTATTTAATATATATTTTTCATTTAAATCTTCTAAAAATCCCATGCTAAATTTCCAATATTAATTCACGAATATTTTATATTTTAAAACTCATATAAGTTAACATATACTATATTAAAATTTGATGAATTATTTATTTAATTTTGAATGTCGAGATTTTATGAAAATAAAAAAATTTAGAAAAATATGAATATAATCTCTTTTAATTAAAAAAAACCTTTTAGAGTGCCATAATCAAAATACTTGATATACTAATATAGTTATGTATCTAATTGATATTATATTGTATTATTTTTCTTTAGGAATTTTATTGGATATAAATTTTAATAGAATTTTCACAACTAAATAATTGTATTTCATAATCATATTTAAATATTGAATATGGAAAGTGGATTATAATTCTTTCTGATTATTAAAAATAGATTAAATTATGGGTAATCTAAGTTATATTAATAATATTAATAATATTAATATATTGTTGTTTTATCAATCTATTCTTACTTGTTTTGCTGAATATGAAAATTTAACAATATTTATGATTTTCAACTATTTATAATTTTTAATATCTATATTACGTGTATCATCTCTTCACTTTTACATTTTCAGTTCCGATAAAACCCCGAAACAAATTTGCAACCCGCTTTTGATGTGTTAGTTACACTTTAAGTTTGATGAACGAGCACTAAAATACGCTTTCGTTCTTATTAATTAAACGATGTGGAGTAAGTCATGACCTTGCCAAAAATTCATAGTCAAAAGTGGTTAAGTGAAGTTGAATTGCTTGATTCTGAAATAGAGCCTTCTGACTCTTTAAAACCAGCAAACATAGAGAAATTTTTTGCTGGAATAACGGATACGAAAGCTTGTTCTAATGCTTCAAGCGGTATTTTATATGATATATCCAAAGAACTGGAAACCACTGTTCCATGGTTTTTATCTCAAATGCCGCCCCTCTATTTATGGTCTACTTCACAAAAAGCGATCATGGACGATATTTTAGAAATCGTTTCTGGCAAGGTTCTAAGCGAAAAACAAATTGCTGAGAGGGTTTGTGCCTCTACTCAAACTGTTACTTTTATTGCGGCGGGTGAACATTCAACAGCTTCTATAAGAATCGCTCCTGTCTTATCTCGTCATCATGCCAAAGTAGCTCGTTTATTTAATTCTTTAGATAAAAAAATTGGACTTTGTGAAATTTATCAAGCTCCATATAATACAGAAAAAGCATGGGAAGAAAAAACATCTCAAGCAAAATTAGCTTCACTTCGTAAACTTCTCTCCAATAAATCTTCCTATATGGTAGATTCCTTTGTTCAATCGCTTGATAAAGATTATGTAGAAGTAGCTACTACAAAACAAATGGCAATTGCCTTTGAAGCTGTAAATTATTGCATTGATAATGAGAATTCTTATGTAAATTTAACGACCATTGTTGATGAACAAACAAAAGATACTCGCGTTAGGGTTGATATCTGTCTTAAACACTTTCCAGTAACTGCTGCTATGGAGAATATTATCGGTATTTTTAACCGCTATAATTTTCAAGTAAGACGACTATTGGCAAATGAAATACTAATGTCAAATAATCAGAAATTCACTGTTTTACATCTTATTTCAGCAAGCCCAACGGGCGAAATTATTACTGATAACATGAAATCCTGGGGCAAGGTTCTTAAGAGTTTAAAAACTTTATCCTATGTAGATCATGGTGATGAATTTTCGAATTTATTGCTTGGTGATAGTCCATTTAGTTTGAATGAAACGAACCTAGTAAGAGCCTTAGCAAATTGGGTTCATATTTTTCTAACCAAACAAAATCCCTATTATTATTCAACGGATCGTGTTTCTAAAGTAATAGCAAATAATTTTAATTATATGGAATATTGTATTCGCTATTTTAGAGCTCGATTTGATCCTAGGTTTGAAGGCGATCGTAAAAAAGAAGCAAGCTTTAATTTCGAACAAATACAAATGTTATATGCAGAAATGAATGATGTTGTTGAAAAAAATATCTTAAAAGAGGGGCTAAACTTCCTTTCTCATATTTTAAAAACAAATTATTTTTTAATTTCTAAGGGTGGGTTAACATTTAGAGTAGATCCTTCTATTTTGGATAAACAATTTTATCCAGAAACTCCTTTTGGAATTTTTTATATGATTGGACGTAACTTTAGAGCGTTCCAAGTAAGATATCGCGATATTTCCAGGGGTGGCATGAGAGTGGTTATGCCACGTAATTCTGGTGATTATGAAAATGCTCTTGCTGGCATTTTTGATGAAGTAAATGGTCTTGCATCTGCGCAGCAATTAAAAAATAAAGATATTCCAGAGGGCGGAAGTAAATGTGTTATGGTTGTGCGTCCTGGAGCAGATAAAAATGAAGCTGTAAAAGCAGCTATTTCTGGATTGCTTGATCTTATCGTAACCGATCCTAAAACGGGTGCATTGGCTGATGGCATTATTGATTATTACGATAAAGACGAAATCATTTATTTAGGACCAGATGAAAATCTTACAGATGATTTAATTGTTTGGATTATACAACACGCTCTTCATCGAAAATACAAATATGCTTACGCTTTTATGTCCTCTAAACCTGATTTTGGAATCAATCATAAAACTTATGGTGTTACCTCTGAAGGTGTTAACGTTTACGTAGATAATGTTTTAAAATACCTTGGACTACAAAATTCTAATTTCCGTGTGAAAATGACAGGTGGTCCAGACGGGGACGTTGCTGGAAATGAATTAAACATTCTTTATCGCGAATATGGTGAACGCTGTCGTGTTGTTGCCATTGGTGACGGATTTGGGGCTGCCTATGATCCAAAAGGATTAAATTGGGGCGAACTTATTCGTTTATTTAAAGAATCTAAATCCATTGTTGAATTTAATCCAAATAAATTAAGCGGCGATAGTAAAGCTTATGTTATTTCTGCAAATTCAAAAGAAAATATCAAAACAAGAGATGGTTTATACGCAACGGCAGAAGCTGAAATTTTTATTCCAGCAGGTGGTCGTCCATATACAGTAAAAGAAAGTAACTGGGATAAATACTTGTTACCTAATGGAAGACCAAGTTCATTAGCTATAGTTGAAGGTGCAAATATCTTTTTTACTAAAGAAGCTCGTCAAAAAATAGTTGATAGTGGTGTGGTTGTTATTAAAGATAGTTCTGCTAATAAAGCAGGGGTTAGTTGTTCTTCATATGAAATTATTGCTTGTCTAACAATTTTACCTGAAGAGTTTTCAGAAATTAAAGATATTTACGTTAAACAAGTTTTAGATATTATCCGTAGAAATGCAGATCAAGAAGCTAAATTATTATTCCGTGAATGGCTTAAAAATAAAAATGAAACAGATCTCGTTAAATTAAGTTATGAAATTTCTGCTGAAATAAATCAAGCTAAAGATATTTTATTAGACAAATTAAATGATCTTTCAGACGAAGATCTTTCTGCAAGTAAATATACTTTTGTATTATTAAAACACTGTCCATCAATTTTAGTTGAAAAGTATAAAGATCGAATTTTAAATAGACTTCCAAGGGCTCATAAAATTGCAATTTTAAGTGCTCATATGGCAAGTCACGTTATTTATCGTGAAGGATTAAATTGGCTTGAATCAATGCATCCAGATCAAATATTTAAGGTTGCTCTTGATTATATTGAAGCAGAACGTAACATTGAAAAAATGATTGCCGAACTTAAAACAAGCGGTCTTTCCTTCAAAGAAGAGATCGTTGATGTTTTAAGAGCTGCAGGTGCAAAACATCTTGCATCTAGTCGAATGTAAACCAATTAAATAGTTTATATTGGAAAAGCACGGCAACTTTAAAATGGAGGTTGTTGTGCTTTCTTATTTTAATAGGACAAAAATTTTTTTTCTAATAATTGTTTTTCTATGTTTTTTTGTTGTCTATCCTTTTTTATTGCCATTTGTTTTTGGCATTTCATTTGCATTTTTATATGAATCTGTTTTAGAAAAATTATTTCAATTATTTAAGTTTAAAAAAGAAACTTGGAAATGGTTTTTGAGCATTATTTTAGTGATTTTAACACTTACAGCTATTATTGGACCTGTTTTAACATTAGTTACAACAGGAATTCAGGAGTCAGTTACATTAATAAATACTTTGGATAGTGAATTAAAAAACCCTGAGGCAATTCAACATGCTTCAAGTAATATAAGTGTTTATTTAGACAAGTTTTCTATACATTATTCTGCTGAAGAAATAATTGTTAAAGCTACAGATATCCTTAAAAAAATTGTTACATTTTTAGCTTCTGGAGTCGGTTCTGCTTTAACGGCAACTCCTGCTTTTATGATTAAATTTTCTGTTTTTATTCTAACTTGGATCTTTTTTATGGTTCATGGAAAAAAATATCGGAATTATTTTTTACCAATCCTTATTCCATGGGAAAAAGAAAGAGAAATCATTTCTAAAACGATATCATCGGTATTAAAGGCTTTAATTGTCGCAAATGTTCTTGTTTCTTGTATTCAAGCTTTTTTAATAACATCATCGCTCGCTTTATTTGGAATTCCAAGATTTGCTTTAATGGGGATTATTGCTTTTTTCGCTTCTTTTATTCCCGTGATAGGCACAGCTCCTGTGATGATTGGTGCTGCGGCTTGGTGCTACTTTAGCCAAGGTCGTTTAGGTGCCTCAATTGGTATCTTAATTTGTGCTGGCTTAGTTAGCTTGGTGGATAATGTCATGAGACCTTTTCTTATGAAAGGGGGCGCGGATTTAAATTTCTTTTGGATATTTTTAGCAATTGTAGGCGGAATGTCTCAGTTTGGAGTTGCAGGAGCTGTTTTGGGACCTGTCTGTTTCGCTCTTTTTATCGCTTCTATTAAGGCTCTTAAAGAAGAGCAATCTGCCATGCTTACTCATTTAGAAGAGGAAGTACCTAATCCCTAGGTCTTTAAAAATAAACGGATTTCAATAAAAACAGTTACTCTTTTTCTCACGTTACGGTAAAGGAGAAGAGGTTTCATAATGACCTTGATACTACTTATCGTAACCTTTTAGTTTTATGGAATTTGAATGGCAATAAAGGCTAAAAAAAATAAAATATTATTTCAAGATTCAACTTACGCATTAGAGGGAAACTTACCTTCTCAATATTATGGAGTAACTATTTTTGATATTGACGGTGATAATGAACCTGAAATTTTAATCGCAAATGCGCATGGGTCTAATATTATATATAAATATAATGAAAAAACACAAACATTTACGAATATAGCTCCAGAAAACTTTAAAGCCGCAAAGTTATCTACAATTAGTTTATGTGTTGGAGATTTTTTAGGAAATGGAATACCTGCTGTCTATATGATGCATTCGGATACCATATCTGGAATGAAAACTCATTACGATAGTATATTTGTAAGAGGAAACTCATTGAATGAAAAGCTTGTATTTAAAGACTATTTAGGAAAAAAATCTCAAATGAGTAATCCTTACTCAGGAAGAAGTGTTGCTGCTGTTGATTATAATGGCGAAGGAAAGCATTCTTTTTATGTAGTAAATTATAAAGCACCTAGCTTATTTTATAATTATAATAATGAAGATAATAAAATTGAAGAACTTTCAAAAACACTTGGCTTACGTCAATTTGCAGGTGGCCGTAGTGTTGTTGCTCAATATATTATAAATAAAAATGCACTTGATATTTTTGTAGGGAATGAAAATGATCCCAATGCCTTATTCACAAAATTAGAATCTGGTGAATATAAAGAAGTTGCCTCAGATTATACTTTAACTGATTATATAAATCATTCTAGAGGTATTGCTGTAGCGGATTTTGATGGAAATGGTCTTGCTGATATTGTTGTTGGTACATGGGAAAGTAAAAACTCCATATTTATTCAAACTAAAGAAGGTGAATTTGAAAATTTATCACCTGCATTTTTTGTTGAGCCTAGAAGTATTCGTAGCGTTATTGTTGCTGATTTTGATAATGATGGTAATGAAGAAATTTTTATAAATACGAATAAAAATAGAAATAGAATGTTTCGTTATTTAGGTAGCAGGGAATGGGAAGAATTAGATATTGGACCACTTTCAGGTAAATACTTAAATGGAACTGGTGCGGCTATTGGTGATTTAACAGGAAATGGATTTTTAGATATATTTATTTCTGTTGGAGATCATTTTCCGAATGAAAATAAATTATTTTTAGGTGTAGATAATAAAAATTATTGGTTTAGAGTTCAGCCATTAACAACAAAAGGTTTTCCTGCTTTAGGTGCTAAAGTAAGACTGCATTTAAAAAATGGAAAATCTCAGACTAAATATATTTGTTCTGGCAGTGGATATTTATGTCAAATGGAGCCGGTTGCTCATTTTGGTTTAGGTGCTAATGTACCTATTATAGATAAAATTGAAATAACGTGGCCAGGTAATGGTATAGATAAACCACCATTTCGAGAAATATTAGGGAATGATTTATCTTGTAATACATTTATACAAATTCCTTACCCCAAAGATTGAGAAAGAAATCTTGAATGGAATCTTTAAAAAAAGAGAATGAAATTTATAATTTTAGTGATATTGATTCTTTAAAATACTGCAAAACTATCTTGCCAAATGTTTCAAGATCATTTGCAATAGGCATTGAATTTTTAAAAGGTGATTTGCAAAAATCGGTATTAGTTGGATATTTATTATGCAGAATAATAGATACAGTTGAAGATGATAGATACTTAGATTTAAACTTAAAGAAACAATATTTAAATAGATTTATTGATTGTTTTTCAGATGTAAAAAAAGCAAATTATTATAATAGCATTGCAGATGAATTAACAGGTGATAAGTATCACATTGACCTTGTTAGAAATACGAATAAAGTATTTCAAATTTATTATAGTCTTTCAGCAAACACTCAAAAAATATTAAAAAAATGGGTAACAGAAATGTCAAATGGTATGGCTTTGTTTGTTACAAGATATCCAAACGGGATAAGAATCGTCTCCTTAAATGAATACAAAGAGTATTGTTATTATGTAGCCGGAACGGTAGGGTATATTTTAACTGAATTATGGAAAGAGTATGGTAGCTTTATTAATGATAAATCTTATCAAATAATGCTTAAAAATTCTGTTATTTTTGGAGAAGCTTTACAAACTATAAATATTTTAAAAGATATTGCATGGGATGCAAAAGGAGAAAACTCAATTTATATTCCGTCAGAAATTCTATTAAAATATGGAATTACTCATGATACATTATTAATAGATAATCTTAGACCTAAAGCGGAATTAGCTATCAATGAAATCATTCATCTTGCATACCAAGATATACAAATTTCTTTAGAATACTTAAAATCTATTCCTCGAATAAATTTTAGAATTCGATTTTTTTGTATATTTCCTCTACTTCTAGCTCTTGCTACTTTAAAAAAATTTGAAGAATCTGAAAATAAGATGACTCCAGAAAATGTAATAAAAGTAACGAGAAGTGATGTAAAGAAAATAAAAATATTATCTTTATTTGCCTCTATTTTTAATTTTTTACTAAATATTCCAGCGCTTCGTTTTTTTAAAATTTAAACAACTTTTATAATTATAATCTGTATCATTTTTATTTTTTAGAAATTAAATAATGATCGCTTGACAAATTTCGTAAAACTATATACTTATAAAGTATAATTTTATGTAAAATTTATAATGTCATGCCTAGCTGAAGTTTTTATATTAATTGTATTTAAAAATAGGAATAATTTATGAAAATATATCGTCTTTTTAAAATTTCTATAATTATTTTTACTTTATCTATTTTTCAATTAAGCAATGCTCAATATTTTAAGCCTACGTTCGATGGAAATTGGTTGCATATAAAAAATAATATATGCAAGAAATTTTGGTAATTTATAAATTTTATTATTATTTAAATTAAGCATTTAATTCATAAATAATAGAAAAAATATTCTAATAAAGGAGTCTTTCAGTGAAAAAAAATCTATTTTTAAAAATTTTTGTATCAATAAGTGCATTATATTTTTTATCTTCAGCAAGTGCTCAATATTTTAAACCTTCTATAGATGGAAGTTGGCTTATTTCATTTGAAAGAACAAATGCTCTGGTTTCATCTCATAATAATTTATTAATTGAGTGGAAATCTATTTTTTTTAAAAAATACTTTAAAACTTCTTTAGATAATTCATTTAGGTTTAGCAGGATGTATGTTCAATTTTATAAACCATCCAGGGATGGAGCCATGTTTAAACAGAATAAATATCTTGCTTAGGATAATCTTACTTAAATTTGACATATGAACTAATATTGCAAATCTCATAATATTTAAATATAATTTTAACAATTGTAAAATTTGTAATCTTTAAATAAACGGTTTAAGTATTATGATTGATAAAATAAGTCTTAAAAATTATGGGTATTGTGAAAACCTAAAAGTAAATATTACAAATAACGTTCAAAACTGTGCATTTTTTATTGCAATTGATATAAATAATTTAATTATACAATCTGTATCATCAAATTTACATGAGTTATTTAATGAGAATCCGAATCATATTATTGGGAAAGAAATATTTGAATATTTAAACGAGAAATCTAAAAATACTTTAAAAAATATTATTATTAATATTAAAAAAAATAATTTTAAAAGAAGAATATTAGTTGATTTGTATTTTTTGGATAATAATAATACAAATATCAGAAATTGTGTTGTTTTTGTTTCTCAAAATTTACTTTGCCTAGAGGGTTTTATAAAAGAAGATTTTGAAGATATACATGAAGATTTAATTTTAATAGAAAACGAAATTCAAGAAACGATTCACTCCGAAAAAAATAAAGAAGATCTTTCAGGCCGTATTTGTAAATTTATTAGAGAGATAACAGACACGGATAGAGTATATTATTGTGAGTTTCAAAATGACAACCACGGTTATGTGATTGGAGAAGATACGAAAAATATAGAAAGTTCAATTTTACATCACCACTTTCCAGCATCTGATCTACCTATGACAGTTAGAAATTTATATATTGAAAATAGATTTCGTATTATACAAGATGCTCAGTGTATACCAATACCTATTATTGGAAGTATTAAAAATTACGACTTAAAATACTCTTTATTTCGGGAAATTGGTGCTACACACATTAAATATTTAAGCAATATGGGAATTAAATTTTCTTCTTCATTTTCAGTTGTAGAAGAAAATATACTAAGAGGATTAGTAGGAATACATAATTTTTCCAGTAAGAATATATCATTAGTGTTGTTATTTAAAATAAAAAAATTAATTGATGCTTTTTCATCAAAATTATTAACTCAGAAATTTTCAAAAATTAAATTAAATAATCAAGATATAAATTTCAAAATAATTGACTTTTTAAAATCATATGAAAATGAAAATTGTAATATTGAAAAAATATCACCATTTGACATATCAAGTATTAAAAATTATTTTAATTCTAAATTTGTTGTATATGGAAATAGTGAAAATTTAAAATCAGATATAGATATACCTATTGAATTTTTGAATAAATTAAAGATTATTATTTCAAATAAATTATTAAATGAAGAGATTTTTTCTACGGATAAAATGACGGAATTCGATGCTGATTTTGAAAAATGGGCTTCTATTGCATCTGGAATGATTTATATTTCTTTAGATAAATCTCAAAATACATTTTTTTGTTTTTTTAGAGAAGAAAAATTACAAACATATAAATGGAGTGGTGATCCATCTTTATTAGAAGTTAAATCAGATGGCACCTTAAACCCAAGAAATTCATTCCATACTTGGCTTCAAGAGATTAAATTTAAATCGAATTCATGGTCCCCTGAAGATTTAATTTTAGCTAATGAATTAAGAAATAAATTACTTACAATTCGATCTAATTATATTTTAAAACTAACAAATGATAATTTAAATTTGTCTAAAAAAAATAAAGAAATAGAAATTTTGCTTAGCGAAGTGCATCACCGGGTGAAAAATAATTTAGCAATTTTAAATGCGATGTTTGACTGGAAAATTAAAGAATCAAGCACAAATAAAATAATTGATGTTTTAAAAGAGATGAAGAGTAGAGTTAAAGCAATTTCTTCACTCCATGAATTATTGTATCAAAGCAATATTTATGGTGAAGTCAATATAAGTAAATATATTTCATCTATTATAAGAAATACATCTTCTTTATTAATAAATAATAAAATAGAGTTTAAAACAATTTATTCTAAAAAAATAAATTTATCAATTCAGAAAGCATTGCCAGTTGGATTGATAGTTCATGAGTTTATAACAAATTCTATTAAATATGCTTTTGAAAATAAAGATAAAGGAATAATTGAAATCGAATGGAACGATAATTTAAATGAGAGTATTTTTTCTCTAAAAGATAATGGAATTGGTTGTGAAAATATTGAAAGTTTAAAAGGCTCCTCAATTGGTCTTGAAATGATTCGTTTATTAATTAAACAGCTTGATGCCAAAAGTATTTGGAATGGAGTAGGTGGAGTAAGTTTACAAATTTATTTAAAAAAGGCTGATTTATGAATACAAAAGCGATAAAAATTCTTATTGTAGAAGATGAAATCATTTTAGCAAAAAACTTGGAAGATACTTTAATTGAAATGGGATATCAAGTTGTAGGAATTTCAGATAATGCCATGAAAGCGATTATGATGTTTTTTTTGCATGAACCAGACCTTATATTAATGGATATTCATTTAAAAGGAGAAGTAGATGGTATCCAAACTGCAGAAAAAATTCTAGAACAAAAAGCAGTTCCCATTGTTTTTCTTACAGCAAATCAAGATCCAGCAACTTTCCAAAGAGCGAAAATTGAAGGTGCTTTTGGTTATATTTTGAAACCTTTTCAAGAGAGAGAAATGCAAATTGTAATTGATATTGCTATTTCTCAGTTTGAGGAAAGGAAAAAAATTGCAAGACTTGAATCCATGTTACTAAATTCTGAAAAAATGAATAGCATTGATACCTTTGCATCAGGGATTATTCATAATATTAATACTTATTTAACATCTATTTTTTTAGCTTCAGATATATTAAAAAAAGAAGATGCTCTAAATTCAAATTATTCTATAGAATCGGCTTTAGTACTTTTAGAAAAGGGCGCGATTTCTATAAAAAATACAATTAAAAACTATAATAATATAATTGAAAATAAAGATTTTGAAAAGCCCAATTTTTTAAATTTAAAAAATACTTGTAAAGAAGCCATTGAGATCTGCAAATATTATTGTCTTGAAAAAAAAGTTATTATAAAAGAGTTACTAGGTAGTGAAGATGCTTGTATATGGATAGGCTATAGTAGTTTTTTCAATGTCATAGTGAATTTAATAAAAAACGCATGTGATGCTGTCGAAAAATCAAAAGAAGCATGGTTGCAAATATCCTGGGAAGTTTTAAATGATAAAATAATTCAATTAAAAGTCATAGATAGTGGAAATGGTATTCCTAGAGAAATAAGTGAAAAAATATTTGAACCTTTATTTACTACAAAATCTGTTGGAACAGGTTTGGGTTTAAGTTCTTGTCACCATATTTTACAAAAATATGGGGCATCTATTCGTTTAGATGAATCTAATAAAAATACCTGCTTTTTGTTAGAATTAAAAAAAAGTCATGAATAGACAAATAAAATTGGTAGTCATTAATTTATTTAATAATTATAATTTATTGTTATTTCTGCTTAAAATAAAAAATATTATTCATTAATTTTATATAAAAAATTTTTTTGTATTTGTATGTTTTATTAAAAATGATTAAAAAAAATATTTTTTGCAATAAAATAAAAAACAATTTGACTGAATAGTCAATTCGTTGTAAAACGTGCTAGTCCCTTGTTACGAAGCCTTCCTTGTTTCTTATTATGTAAAAATTTTCTTTAATTATAGTGGGTGATGTCATGAGTATATTTACATTTATTAAATTATTTATCACTATTACTTCTTGTGGCATATTTATTCTATCAAAAACAAAAATGGAAGCAAAGGGCGATCATTCAAAAACAAAATTGAAAATTGAAAATATTCATTATGCCAAAAATAAGATTTCCTATTTCTAATATTTCAAATTAATATAGGTCATATAATGAGTATAAGAATATTTTTTATTTGGGTTCTATTTTTCATATCGTTATTTTATTATTTAAATATAAAATAAATAATTACATCATTAATAAAAAGAATAAATATAGAAATATATTTATTCTTTAAACACACCTATTGCACCATCTCCTTCAGATCTTGGGTCTGCAAAACCATAATAAATTTGGTTTTGTTTCTTTTGTTCTGCAGTTTGAACTGAGCCATAAGGGTGTCCTAACTTTAATTTATGTCCCATTTTAGTTAATTTTTCTATTGTATCTGGACTTATTCCATCTTCATAATAAATTTCATCAGGCCATAATTGACTGTGAAACTTTGCTTTTGAAGTTGCTGTAGCAATATTTTTATTATAATCAATATAATTAACTAATACATTGAATATTTGTGTTATAATTCTACTTCCACCTGGCGCTCCCGTTGCAAGAATGGGTTCAAAATTTTCATTCAATAATAAGGTTGGTGTCATTGAACTTAAAGGTCTTTTTTGAGGTTCAATTGCATTTGCTTTTCCTTGAATAAGTCCGTACGAATTTGGAACGCCAACTTTGGCAGTAAAATCTCCCATTTCATTGTTTAATAAAAATCCGGTACCTTTTACAGTTTTTCCATTTCCATAAGAAAAATTTAAGGTATATGTATTTGATACCATATTACCATCTTTATCAATTACGGAAAAGTGTGTTGTGTTACCCGATTGATCTAATGCTACTTTTATTCCATTTGTTTGTATTTTTGATGATGGTGTATGTCTAATTAAATTTATTCTTTTAAAAAGATGATAAGCATATTCTTTTGAAGTTAATTTTTGAATTGGATTCTTTACAAAATTAGGATCTCCTAATTGGTTATTTCTGTCATGATATGCATAGTTCATAATTTCAGTCATGATGTGATAATATTTAGCACTATTTAAAGGAACATTTTTTAAATCAAAATTTTCTAAAATATTCAACATTTCAATTAAAGTAACGCCTCCTGAGCTTGGCGGAGGGACCGATATGACATTATACCCTCTATATTTTCCAAATATTGGAGTCATTTCTTCTGCTTTATAGTTAGCGAGATCTTCATAAGTAATTATACCGTTATTTTCTTTCATATCCTGAATTATTTTATTTGCTATTTCTCCTTGATAAAATGCATTTGTTCCTTCTTTAGATATTTTTTCTAAAGTATTTGCAAGGTCTGTTTGTATAAATAATTCTCCTGTTTTTCTAGCTTCATTGTTATTATTAAAATATATTTTTTTAGATTCAGGACTAGTCAATAATAAATCCTTTGATTCTTCTAACGAATTTGAAAAAGCATGAGTTACAGCAAAACCATTACGCGCAAGATCAATGGCTGGTTTCATGACAATTGCTAATGGTAAAGATCCATATTTTTTTAAAGCATAATTTAGTCCGTATACCGTTCCAGGAACTCCACTTGATAAATGGCTTTTATCAATGAGCTCATCATTTACATTCCCTTTTTTATTTAAAAACATATCACGTGTGGCTAATTTAGGGGCTTTTTCTCTGTAGTTAATAGCAATCGCTTTTTTTTCTTTATTAAGCCAAATCATCATAAAACCACCACCTCCAATATTGCCAGCTTCTGGAAATGTAACAGCGAGAGCGTAGCCAACTGCAACTGCGGCATCGACGGCATTTCCTCCTTGGCTTAATATCTTTGCTCCCACTTTTGATGCAATTTCTTCTTCTGTAACAACAATTCCATTTTTTCCATATATTGGTTTAAATATTTCATTAACAAGAAGTTTTGAATTATCAATTTTAAAAGAATTAATTAAAGCAAATGAATTTGTTTCTAAAAATAATAAAATAGTCATAATAAAGAAATATTTTATTTTCATATAGATTCCTTAATGTTGAATTTTAAAATTTAATTTACATTGTAGATTTAATTTTATCAATAAGATTATCGATAAAATTTGTATTTATTATATTTTTAATTATTTTATAGATAATTTAAAATAAACTATTGATAAATTTATTTAAGTTAAAAATTGACAAAATTTATTTAATTTATATTATTTCTTTTTGAAAAGAGGTGTTAATGAATTTTATAAAATATATATCCTATTTAAATTATTTTTGTTTTTTTCTTTTCTTAAATATTAGTATGGGATGTAGGCATACAATAATGAAAACAGAAAAAATTCAAATTCAACAAAAGTTTGATCAATTTAATGAGAATGATCAATCAAGCACAGGAACATCTGTTACGTTTCAATGTCCAAAATATAATAATGGGGATGAAATAACATTTAATAGCGGGCTTCAATCCATAGATGGAATAAAAACTCAAAATAAGAGCTTATATCGAATAGGAAGTACCACAAAATTATTTATTGCAGTAATAATATTGCAACTTGAAGAAGAAGGTAAAATTTCAATACATGATTCCTTATTTAAGTATTTTCCAAAGGAGTATGAAAAATGGAGTGATGTCAAAATTTCTCAATTATTAAATATGACAAGCGGAATTAATAATTATTTTGGTAAGGAAATAAATCCTATTCCACCTAAATTTTTATCTGAACCAAGCTATCATTATACAAAAGAAGAACTGTTAAATTTTGTAGTTCATGATGATCTAAATTTTATACCAGGTGAGAGATGGGAATATTCTAACACAAATTATATTTTACTTGGAAAAATAATTGAAATTGTGACTAAAAACTCAATATCATCGGAGTTGAAAAATAGAATTTTGATTCCGTTAAAATTAAAACAAACATTTTTTGTTGAGCACTTGCCAAAGAATGAAATTCCCGTTTATGAGCTTGAAAATTTGATGACGGGATATTTTTACGGATATTCAATTCTTTCTCCCAATGGATTTGATGTGAAAGATTTTAGTTTATCTCAAGCAGGTTCTGCTGGTGGAATGATTGCAAATACCATAAATTTAAATAAATTTTTAAGAACTTTATTTATAAATAATAAATTATTATTAAACGACATACAATTCAATAAATTAATCTCTAGAGTAGACTTAAATAAGAGAGTAAATGATTATTATGGTTTTGCTATTTTTGATGTTTACAATTTTAAATTCAATTCAAGTGAATATATGCATACAGGAGGAATTTTTGGATTTTCAACAAAAATGTCTTATGTTCCTGAGAAAAATGTTTCATATACATACGCTATAAATTCAGATAACAACAAAAAATTAATTGAATTTAATGAATTAGTAGAATCTATTATTTATAAAGAGTGTTTTTAGTAATTTATTTTAATTATTCATTTACTTTTTTGCAGTCTCTAACTAATAAATTGTTTGCTGTAATAAGTGCTCTCTTTAAAAATTTTTCTTCTGCTCTGGCAGCTATGGTTAATGCAAATATTTGCCAATTAAAGCATAAAAATTTTTTACTTGTTTCATTATCAGATGAATTTCTATATTCATTTAATTTAGCTTGAATTGCTCTAACTGTATTTTTATATAAATCCTGAGTGTCTTCAATGGTATTATAGCTATTAAAAAAAGCGATTTCTAATGCATTTTGCATACATTGATTCATGATAGCTTCCGTATTTAATATTGTATTTTCAAATGCATTCATTATTTGAGTATTTGTTTGCATTCTTTCAATTTTTTCTCTGCATGTAGCTTCAATCTGCTCTCTCTCATTTAAATTTATGTTTTGTGAATATGAATTTCCAAATTGCATAATGATACTTAAAGTTAATAAATATTTAATTGGCTTTATCATGAGCTACCTCTATAAAAAAAGAATTATCAAATTGGATTTTTACTATTTACATATTCAAAAAGAATGTCAAACATATTAGCATACCATTAATTTATTTAAAATAAATAATTTATAATTGAAATTAGGTAACGGGATTGAATTAGAATTAAATTTATCAAATAGTCATTTAAAAATAATTGTTTAATAAAAATATTAATAATTAATAATTTATTATTAATTTCATTAAAAATAAAGAGGTTAATATATACTGATAATAAAATTAGAAATAATCTTATTTTATTATCAGTATGATATCTATAGCTAAAGCTTTTCTATAATGGAGATAGGTTATGGTAAAGTTTTCTGGAAATTTAGATGTTATGTTTTCTAATATGGATTCTACGCTTTAACTTAGCAAAGGAAAAAAAAAGAAATATATTCAAAAAAAGAGTAAAAAGATGTCTATAGAATTTAATGTATAATAATTTCGTCATGGTGAAGTGAGAGCTGAGTCTATTGTATTAAGTTTGAAAATTTTTTGGGCTGAAGATCGTAGATTTGTAATTCCTTTTATAAGCCATACCGATTTTCAAACGGATTTTACAAGTGAAAATTTTGATCAATTTGTCAGGAATAATCAATTTAAAGTAAGACAAAAATTTGCAAATTCAGTTAATATAAAAATTAAAAATCTTTGTAAAAAATTCATACCAGAAATTGTTACTATAGTCGTAAATGCAGAGCTTTTAAACTCAAACTTTCATAAATTTAGAAAGTGGAAGGTAACCTATTAAGCTCAAAACTCGAAGTATTAAAGTTTTATTTATGCAGATCGTGGTTACTTTATGGCAGGTGCTGATGAGCCCCGTACACTTGAAAGTATAGAACAACTTAATGAAGAATTAACGGAGACTAACCAGCTTTCGCTCTTCTTATTGTGGCAATAATGCAAGCTAAACAATTTATTATGAACCTATATCTGGCTCTAATATGTAACCTATTGATTTTTATATATTATATAAAAATCAATAGGTTACATATTAGAGCCGCTTAAACAAACTTATATAAGCAATCAACTATTTAGAAAAATAAAATAATAGTCATAATTTTTAAACAAAATTTAAAGAACAAATAATTTATTATTCATTATGTAGATAAATATTCTGAATTATTTAAGAATATTAGTTATAAATTTTCTATTGCTTGAAACTGGTGATACAAAAAAACTATAAATATTTATTTATAAAAAAAAATTAAAGGTATTTTGAAGGAGTTGTTTATGAAAAATTTGTTTCTATATATAATATTATTTGTCTCTTTATTGCAGTTATCTTGTGGTAAAAATAATCCAGGTGAAAATATTCCTGGCAATGATAATAGAAATAAAAATGAGAAATATATTAAAATTTTATTTGATAAATTAAATGAAAATGAATGTTCTTTGCTTTATGTAAATAAAAATAATAGAAAATTATATTTAGATAATGGATTATCAGAAATATTTGACGGGATTTATTTTAAAGTGTATAATAATATAAATTAAGATATTACATCAAATATAGATCCAAATGAATTAAGTTTAACATTAACAACTGAGAGTGAAAAAAAAGATTTTTGTAGTTCTGGTATTTCTTATAAAATTGAACTTGGAAATAATATGTTTAAAATAAAAACATCTATTACTGGTAATAAAAAATTAAAAACGGCAACTAAATGTCAATATTCAGTTAATAATAAAAATATATTAACCTATCATAATTCTTTTAATTTATATATAAATCATACTTTTAATGACTGGATTAATTATGATGATAATGAAAATCAAGCAAGTTTAACGGCTAAAAAAATAGTTAAAAAATTAGGTAAAAATAACATATTTTAGCTGAAAAATTAGATTTAAAAAATGAGAATATTATAGATATTTCTTCTGTTTTATCATTTAATAATTTAAATTATTTAGATCTTAGTGATAACCAACTTTCAGAAATTCCTGAAAGTTTTTTTATTCTTGATAAACTTGAAAAAATAAATTTAGAGAGAAATATAATTAAAGAAACTAAAAATTTGATGAAACTAAAATCAATTAAAATTATTAATTTTAATTATAATGAAGTTGAAATTACACCTAAATGGAATAAATCAGTTGAAGAATTATATCTAAATAATAATAAAATAAAACAAATTTCTCCCTCTTCTTATACATTACAAAATCTTAATACATTAGAAATAGATAATAATCCATTTTATGGGAATATGAATCTAATTAATATGCAAAATATATTAAGAGTTTGGATTGAAAAATTGGGAACATTTAAATGCTCATGTATATATGAGGAAATACGTAAACCTTCTTCAAGTAAACATTAATTTTTTGTAGTTGAATGAACTATTCAATATCATTATTGTTTTATATCAAATTTTAATTTAATATTTTTTTAAAAATTACTTTGGAGACTCCATTTAAGTTGACACATGATTAAAGTGAATTTTGATAATGTATTGGGTTTATTATTGCAAGTCCAGAATGTGATTCTTGATGATTATAATCATAAAACCATTCTTCTAAATGCTCTTGAACTCAATCACCCTAATAAACTTCTCGATCTGTGTGTCTACAATGATGTTTCTTTTTTTTCATTTATTAGATTTAGCTAGACAAAATCTTGGTATTTCAAATACGCACCTTTCAACACCAATTTGAAGGATTTTCTTGAAATGCTTTTTCCATATTGGCCGAGTAGTCCGTAAATATGAAATTGAGGCAATTCATCCAGATGACTTTATTTGTCATTTAATAGATCTTTCCCCTGAAAGCATTCTTGATTCTATTAATAATCAATTGAAGAGTTTAAAAAACCCAACGTTAAAAATGGAAGATTTGATAAAAACTCATAAAAAAAAGTGCTCTCAACAAGAGTATTTAGCAAATAGAAACTATGTTAGATATTTAAATCAGTTTTCTGCAAATTTTCTAAAATCAAAATGAACATAAGTATTTATTTGAGCAAATAGAAACAGTTTTGTGAATTTATTTCTACATTCAAATTAACTCTCACAAAAACCAAGTCCACAATGAAATAATGTATAAATCAAGTTTGCACTCACAATAAAAAAAGCAAATGCAAATGTAAATTTAGAAAGCTTATTCATATTAACTTTTTCTGAATTTTGGTGTTTTTTTGGATCGTAGAGAAAAAGTAAAAATGAAACTCCAATTATTGAGACAACAAATGTAATAAATGCCCATGTATAAAGACTTAGACCCATGATAGGAGAACCAAATGGGGTTGAATTGGGAGCGATATGCAATAAAATTTGTCTTATAGAAACTGCTGCTCCAGCAATTGATCCAATAAGAGCTAGGGCATAAAATTTAGGTTTAATTCCAAATTTTAAATTTAGAAGCCCTGCGCATATGATAGCAATCATTCCTAGTCGCTGCAAAAGGCATAAAGGACAAGGAGCTTCTTTATATAAAAACTGGTATATAAATGCGCCCAAAATCATACTGCATAAAGCTAAAATAAAAAAGCAATTTAAATTTTTTTCAATTTCTTTCATTTTTTTTCCTTTTTGTTTTAAAATACAAGATTTAAATGATCAGTCATATAGTATTTTAGTAAAAATAATATGAGCACTATACCTATAAAAAGAAAATATATTGCTACTTTTTCTTTGTTATATAAAGTGAAAATTATGGATAACAAAAAAACCAAAAAAATAAGAGCCATCATACTCCACCTCTGTTATGAGTTTAATTTGTAATTTTTTTAAATTATACAAACTATGATAATAATATTACCAAATGCACTTCTAATTTTAAGCGCTATAGAATTATAATAAATCTATTTCATAATATATTTCAATTAAAATTAAAAGAATTTTTTGTCTTATAAAGTAATAAGATATCTTAAATTTTTTTTTCCATGAGATAGATTACCAATTTTAAATAGAGACTTAGTTTAAATAAAAAAAGGAGTTTGATTTTTTAATTAGAAAAAATAGAAAACTGCATTTGAAATGTTCATTTATTCCAAAAATAAAATGCTAATTTTAATGATTGATGTTTGGACAAATAAATATTAACCAATTGTTATTATGCCAAATATAAATAAAGAAATAATTCATATTTTAGGGGAAGATTTAAGTAAGAATAAAATTCCCTATAAATAAATTGCAATTAAAGTTTGAAATAGGTTTTCCGATTCCCTTAACGGAACAATCAAACGTAAAGGAGGAATATCATGAGTATGAAATATAAAAATATATTTGCCGCTTCTATTTTATTAGTTGTGGCTTTTACAAGCACTCAAATTTTTGCAGGTCCTGGAGGCGGCGGCGGAGCTGGTGGAAAAGGTGGCGGCGGGCAAGGTGGCGGCGGACAAGGTGGTGGTGGACAAGGTGGCGGCGGACAAGGTGGCGGCGGACAAGGTGGTGGCGGACAAGGTGGTGGCGGACAAGGTGATTCACAATCACAAGCAAAAGGCAAAGGAAATGATGGCAAAGGAAATGATGGCAAAGGAAATGATGGCAAAGGAAATGATGGCAAAGGAAATGACGGCAAAGGAAATGATGGCAAAGGAAATGACGGCAAAGGAAATGACGGCAAAGGAAATGACGCCAATGGTAAAGTTGGTAATTAATAATATTCTTATCTAATAGCCATATATCCATCTTTATTTGACTTTAAAATATTTTTAAAATCATCACCTAAATTAAGAGTGATGATTTTTTTCTGAGGTGATATTGTTACGTTTTCATTTAAAACGAGCGGATAATTTTTATTTCCATGACCAAATTGATTTGTTTTAAAAACAGGAATATTCACTTCATTTGCAAATCGTTTGATTGTAAATTCAATATTTTCATCACTATTTGTAAAGGAACCTAGTATTATAGCTTTTGCATTCTGAAAAATTTTTGCTTGATATAAATGAATTAAATTTCTATCTACAGCATACCCTTTAGCACCAATATCTTCAATAAATATAATTTTATTTTTTCCATTAATTTGCCAATTTGTTCCCAAGCTGCTTGATAATATTTCTAAGTTTCCTCCAATTAATTTTCCATAAATCTCTTGAGAAGATTTCGCTAATTCATTAAAAGGCTCAATATTTGTATAGGTTATTTCTTTTATATTTCCAGAAATTATTTCAATAATATTTGAAAAATTTTTTGGGTCTTTTTCTTTGTTAAATAAATCGGATAATGTAGATCCATGTATTGTTTTCCAATTCCAATTTTGAATAAAAAATAAGTGTAAAAATGTTAAATCGCTATATCCAATAAAGACTTTATTTTGATTTGGTTTTTTTAATTTTAAGAGATTTTCGTATAATCTAGCAGAGCCATATCCGCCTCTTAAAGACCAAATGATTCTAGAATTATCATTTATCGCCTTTTTTATTTGATCAAATCTTTCTTCATCTGTATTCGAATGAAAAGGAATCAATTGGCTAGATAAGTTTTTAGGAATTTTTAAATCCAAGATATTTTGATTTTGAAGATATTGAATTTTATCATTATCTAAAGTTGATGCAGGAGCGATTACAGTAATAGGAATATTTTGAATACTATCTATAAAGTATTTATTTTCTAATATTTCATTCATTTTAAAATCAGAATTGGATTTATTTAAATTAGAAATAAAAATAAAGGAAAAAAGGATTATAAAAAATAATTCTATAAATCGCTTATTTTTTTGGCACATCATGGAACCTCGGACTTTAAAATGAAAAGTTGTATTTTAATAATACATCTAAATAAACTACAGTTCAATGCTGAATCAGTTTGAACCGTAATAAGATATTAATTTATTTAAATAGTTTTATAATTTTAAGAATAAGATCTTTGAAATAAGGCGAATGAATGAGACTTGCGTTAAAGTAATATTCCAGTGATTCTGTCAAACAATTTTAAAGACGACATTTAATAGGTATTAAATTTTCTTCTAGTTTTTATGATTTCTTTTCTCTCTTTTGAAACCGTTGGGTCACGAAGTGCAAGGCTATCGAGAGTCGTTTCAGAAGTCCAATGAGTCCAATATTTAACTGCAGATTGAATAAATTGTGTTTTCTCGAAATTCGTTTCATTGTAGTACAAAGGAAGAGCTACTAAAACGGCAACGTATTTAAATTTTTTCCCAAGGTTTGGTGAAATTTTATAGAACATAGATTTGGGAAAGGTATCGATATCACAAAAATAACTCACTACAAATCTAGATTCTGGAAAGAAAAGATCTTCATCTTCTGTCTTGAATTTAGTACTTGATTTAATATTCTTAGCTTGATGATCATTAAAGACAGAATCTAAAAAGATAAGTAACAATAATTCATTATCAAGAGGAGTTGATGTTGAAGTACTTGTAAATGCTTTTTCTGTAATAACTGCCTTATTTATAAAACCCGTTGTAAAGTTTTTAAAACAATTAGAATAATTATTATAATTTGGTAAGGTAACACCTCTTAGTAAATAGTTTTGATCACTAAAGGTTGGAAAGTTAAACAAATCTTTGATTATTTTTTTTGTTTGAGTTACACCAGAAACTTCATCAAAATTTTCTTTAATAGTTTCATTTATTAACTGGTCAGCTGGAACTAAATGTTGCAAACATTCAACTGTCTCAATAAGATCTAATTTATTTAAATTCGTTTTCAAAAACTCAGAAAATTTTAATTTATAATCCTTTCGTAAAAGTGGATTCGTCATTTTATAATCTTGAACACTATAACGTAATATTGAATCATAATATAAATCAGCATTGTTTGTTGTACCGCTTTTTAAAAACTGATTCATGATTCTATGGATAGAAGAGTATTTTGCTTTTACTTGATTGACTTTATTTATTAAAGGTAAACAAGTATGCTTACCACCATCATCAGCAATATTTATATTACAGTAACTACATAAAATCATAATAATACCTTTAATCTATAGATGAAATATGAAATGCCGGTTAAAATTTAAAAAAATCGAGCTAGTAGCATCAATTTGTTAAATAATTTTTGCGAAAAAAAAAGAAACAAATGGAGTTACGAGTGGATTGGCATAACCAACTCTTCATCGATGAAATTTACTCATACTTCTTACAAATTTTATTCTCAACTCTCTCTTTGTTATTTTATATATTTAAAATTTCTTGTTTACTAATGATGAAATCATTGAAATTTAAAATTTCAAATAAATTCTAAAATGTTAAGTCCATTATCACCAATTCTTATTGTAAATACTGATTTTATTTTCTTAATGATTATGATCAATTCTTGTCTTCTGAATTTAAGCTATTGATTTTACCTTAACATTTAAGGTAACGCATCAATTTATAAAGAATTTGTATAGAAGGATGATTTTAAATTCAATTAGGGATGTAAAATGATGTATCTCAAATTATTTTTTATACAATTACAGAAGTAACAAGTTAAAATTTTTCTATTATTTTTTTTTAGTTAGGTTTTAAAACAATCACTTTTGCTCTACGTTTTACTATCCAAGATGATTTTTCTTTACTAAAAAACGAAATTGAAGGTAAAATTTCACCTATTACAAGCGATTTAATTTTTTCGCTTTCTTCAAATATTCCAATTTTTTGGGATAATTTTATGATAAGATAAAATTCTTCTGCAGTACAATGCTCTGTTACTTCAGCGGTTTGTAATTCAGGGGCATAAGGTTTCCAAATACTATCATCTATTTTTAAATTATATTTTTCTAATTTAAAATTTATTTGTGCAGATTGGTGTTGTACAATTTGAAGATTTTTTTGAAGTTTCGATAAATGTATTTCAGCGTCTTTTGAATTTAATTTGTCATCAATTGCACTAAAAAGGACTGAACGAATTTGTTTTGCTAAAAGATTTGTAGTTAAAAAATTTCGCATAAATTCAGCTATTTCAATTGTACCTGAGCTTTCAATAGTATCTGTTTGAATATTAACGATATTTGTTTTTGCTTGGATAAGATCCTGTGATGCATTTTGTATAAAAAAAGTAGCTCTATCAAATGAATCCATTATTTTTTCTTGTAATGCTTCTTGTTTTGCTGGTAAATTTTCTATTGCTTTAAGACGTTCTGATATCATTTGAATATGATTTTGTTGAAAACTTAAGCTCTCTGCTAGCTGATCGGAAAGCGATTTAATAGATTCCATATTTCTTTGATTCATTAGAATTAATTCTTGATTTTCTGCGCGAAGAGAATTAACTACCTTTTGACTTTCAAATCCAAAAATACGCGTTAATAACGAGGACTTTTCTAGAGTATTAAAATTTTTTGCAGCTGGAATAGGCTTTATTGCTGTTTTTTGCATGGGTTTCATGTTCATATTGAGACCTCCTCTTATCGCATGCTAGGAGGTATCTTATACTTGTAGAAAGCATTTCGTCAAAAAAAATAAAAAGAATCTGTCTTGAATAAATATGAACCTTTTAAAAAATCGAATAAAATTGATTAAGTCTTTATGAAAATGTATTGTTACTTTTACAAAGTAGCAATACATTCAATTTCTACCATTACATCTAAAGGAAGTTTAGCTACTTGAACAGTCGAACGTGCAGGAGCATGTCCTTTAAATAAGCGTTCGTATACTCCATTCATTTTTTGAAAATCATCCATACTTTTTAAGAAAACTGTCGTTTTAACTACTTTTTCAAGACCAGATCCAGAATTTTCTAAAATTGCAGACATATTTTTAAATACTTGTTCCGTTTGTGATTCAATTGTCGTTGCTTCTACAGTCATTGTTGCTGGATTTAATGGAATAGAACCTGAGCAATAAACCATGTTACCTAATACAATTGCTTGGGAGTAAGGACCAATCGCTTTTGGTGCATTTTCGGTAGCAATAATTTTCATTTAGTAAATTCCTTAAATAAATAATAAATTAAAATCGACATCTTGCTTTTATCTTAAAAAAAGTTCAGGAACAAGTTATAATACTTCCTATTTAATTATTCGCCAATTTGTGCTTTTTGAATAATTGAGGTTGTGCTTCTTCCTGGTAATAGGGAAATAAGTTCTACATTTCCGCCCCAAGATAAAACTTCTTTTGCACCTATCGTATTTTCAATTGTGTAATCAGCACCTTTTACCAAAGTATTTGGTTTTAATGCTTTAATAAGTTCTATAGGCGTATCTTCTTCAAATATAACAATATAATCAACACACGCTAAGGAAGCTAAAATAGCGGCTCTATCTGACGATGTTTGAACAGGTCTTGAAGGACCTTTTAATTTAGAAACACTGCTGTCTGAATTTAAGCCAACAATAAGTAAATCACCTCGTGATCTTGCTTTTTGTAAATAATCAACATGGCCAGCATGTAAAATATCAAAACATCCATTGGTAAATACAGAACGTTTATTTTGAATTTTCAGATCCTGCGATATTTGGACAAGGGAATCGAGACTCATTAATTTTTCGGGATGTATTGCTTCATTACGAATTTTTAAGGCCTCTAAAAATTCACTTAAAGAGATTGTTGCTGTTCCAGCTTTTCCACAAGCAATACCCGCAGCAATATTTCCTAATTCTGTAGCTCTTTCAATAGAAAGTCCTGCAGCAAGACTCATTGCTAAAAATGAGATAAGAGTATCTCCAGCTCCTGAAACATCGGATACCTGTAAAGCATGAGTATTTATTTTAAGAGTTCCTTCTATATTTTTACCCTTACACATAACACCATGCTCAGAAAGACTCATCACTAAGTTTTCACTGCCACTTGTTTCTAAGTAACAATCAGCAATGGTATTCATTTCCTCATCAAAATTAGAAAATAAAGAACCTGGTTTAAGAACTTTTAAAACAGATCTTCCTTCATTTAAATTCGGTTTAATAACTGTAGATCCTGCATAACGAAATACATCTTCACTTTTTGGATCTGTTACAACAGGGGTATGATACTGTTTACTTAGTTTAATCAAAGAACGAATTAATGTTTTACTTAAAAATCCTTTTCCATAATCAGAAATAATGAGACAACGATTTCCACCAAATTTTAAAAAGTTTTCATAAAGATCTAGAACTCGTGTTTCTTCTTCTTGAGTAATTTGTTCATTTTTTTCTTTATCTACTCGAACAATTTGCTGGGCACCTGATGTAAGCATATTTCCAGAAACAATTCTCATTTTTGTAGTAGTAGGTATTTCTTTAGAGATAATAAGGGAATGAATATCTATACCAAAGTCTTCAAGAATTCCCTTAAGAACATTTGCTTCGGAATCGTTCCCTACTCTTCCACACAAAAATGCAGCTCCACCCATAGAAGCGACATTGGCCGCAACATTTCCAGCGCCACCCGGAACTGCTTTTCTATGTGTTTCTAAAACAACAGGTACAGGGGCTTCGGGAGAAATGCGAGAAACTTTTCCTTCTATATATGTGTCAAGGATAATATCTCCGACAATAAATATACGTGTATTTTTTAGTGAGAGCACATCTTCAGGCGTAGAATGTCTTTCCATCTTTATCATCTAACAAAATCTCCAAAATTGAAAAGGAGTTGTACCTCTAACGTTAAAATGAATTATCAGTTTGGTTCTTGAAACTCAAGAACAATGAATAAATTGTCCCCATTTGGATTTTGGTTCTGAGCAGAAGGGTAATTAATTTCCCTGATATGATCAAGCCATTGCAAAAAAGCTTCTTTTGGTAGGTTAAATATTTGATTTTCAAAAGATTTTTTGACAGATTTGTCTAAAAAAGAAGAACCTTCTTTTTCGGGATAAAGTTCTATAAGCTCAAAGTTGTGTGTTTTTCCATTTTTATAAGATATTTTAAAATGAGCTTTATATTTTTTCGGGAAAAGGTTTTGTCCTAATAATGATTTGGGAAGTTTAAGATTACCAAATGGATTCATAACAACTTCTTCATTTAAAGGTTCAGGTAATTTATCGTGTATTGAAACCGTTTCATTTGCTAATGAAAAGTCATTTTCTATTTTTTTGGAAAGAATCGTATTATTATTTTGATTCAATATTTCCATTTTTTTCTGATGTGATTGAGATATTGTATGAAATTTATTTTTAATTACTTTTGTTGATTTCATTTTATTTTTGAATGATTTTTCTTCTGAGTTATCAAAATTTTTCATGATTTTAACATGTAAAACATTTTTTTTATTATTTTGGTTAAGACTTATTTCTTGATTTTTTTGTTGATAAGTAAAAAAAACAATAAAAGCTATAAAATGAATATGAAAAGATAAAATGAGAGGCCCGAAGTCTTTTAAAATATTTTTATATCCCTTTTTTTTATCATAAAGAAGAATCATGCTATTCTTTCTTATAAACAATAATACCTAATGGCAAAACTGGTTCTATTCCAGCGGACAGCTTATGGGGAATCTAATGTCAAAACAACTGAAGGTTTTTATTCTATCCCTTTTTGGATTGCTAGCGATTGGAGCTGCTATTGCTTTATTATTTTTTCAAAATGAAAAATTTGAAATTAAAAAAAGCATCCCAGAAGTTGGTGTCGCCAGTGCGGCACAAGATACAAAAGCATTTCCTGTTCCAGAGACAGCAACCTCAGATTTAAAATACAATTCTTGGTATGTCATTAAATTAGGAAATATTCCTATAGGACTTGTTGTTGTTGGAGTTGAAAATCAAAGCACAGGATATCCTTTAAATTATACTGTTCAATTTGTAAGCAGAATTGGGTCTTCTCCACTATTGTCCGTACTGAAGGGAGATTTAACTGTTGATGAATCTCGTAATTATAAATTACAGCAATCTTTATTATCAAATACAGAAAATGGATCTTTTAAAGAAATTCAAAATTTATGGAGACAAGAAAAAGATGGAGTTTTGCAGCTTGCAAAAGACTCAGGAGCGAGTCTATTAGGAATTATTCCTGCTAGTTTAACTAGAGCAAAAAATAAAATTCAACTTGATGAAACTTCAAATTTATTTTATTTTTCTCCAAAAGAAACAAGTTCAAAAGTAAACAAAGTATTTATACCATTTATAGGTTCTTTTTTTAATTTACAAGATGTTGAGCCCAAATATGATGATGATGGATTTTTAAATTTTGGTAAAATTGTTTTTGAAGGTGGTGCTGAACTGAGCTTTACAAGAATTACAAAAAGTAAATATAATGATTTAACAAAAACAATTGCCGAGACATTGATTGACTTTGGATGGTTTTCATCATTGACATCTTTGAAAACTGAGTTTGAAACATTAAAAAAATCACTTGATTCTTGTGCAGGAAGAACTTCGAGTCTTAATAGTAGAATGATCCGTTATTTACCTCAAAGTTCTTATTTATCTTATAGAAGAATTATTAATATGTCCCATTTTTGTTTAAGTTTAAATAGGGAAATCAACCAGAAAGATCAAGAGCCATTTAATCAAAAACTAAATATTATTTCTAATTCTGTTAAGGCTTTATTAAAAGAAAATGCACAAGAGTTACCTTATTTTTTAGCATACTCGCCAGATACTATTTTGTATTATAATGATACCATTTCATTTTTATGGCCTAGAATAACCTCTCTTATTACACAGACTGCATTAAATGAACTGGAAAATAATTTTGAATTAGACAGAAGTAGAAAATCTTTAGTTGGAATTCAATTAAATATTACAAATTTACAACCTAGAGCCGTAGTAAGAGCTCAAATAAAATTAATTGATTCATCTTTAAATTTCATAATTGAATCAGCAAAAAATCCTAATATGAGTTTAGCAAGTTTAACAGATGTTCCAGCAAATATAGAAAAACCTTTAGGAACATTTTATTTAAATGGGCAATCCTTTGCAAAAAAAATGGATATTAATTTTGATAGTATGTGCAAAATTAATAATGGAAAAATAGGAATTGATTTAGGTGACGCTCCACAATTTGCAATAAACTCAGACTCTGTAAGAGGAGTTTGGGATATCCAAACTCGAATTGAAATTGCAAGACAATTTGCAATAAAATCAACAATATCTAAAAATTGTTCCCATATTTATTTTAGAGTTCCTCTAAATATTGAAAAAGCTTTTTCAAAAGAACTTGAACAATTTAAAAGTGAAACATTAGGTTCAGAAAACGAATTATTATTATCAAATAATGTACAAAAGAAATTATGGATCCTTCCTGGGAAATACCGCTTGGTAGTGACTTCATTAGTAACAGGATCTGTAATGTCTGCTCAAGAATTTTCAGTTTCTAGCGGCATAAATACAAATGTGACTGCAAAAATAAATTAAATTTATAATCTTATTACAAAATAAAATTAAAATATCAAAAACTTTCAATTTTAAAAATATTTATTTTCTATTTTCTTTTTTTTTATTTAGTAGTAATATTTTTCAAATTACGTAATTGAGAATTTAATTTAAAAATTTAATAATAAGGATAATAAAATGGCTTTTAGTTTAAATAACCATGGAAAAATATGTAAAAAAATGATTGCTATTTCTGTAATTATAATTGCAATTAATGGCTGTGGTAAAACTGGTAACGTGAAAAAAACTTCTTTAACAAATGAAAATTCATTATTAGATCAAGAAAATGCAAATTCAGGATTGAACCAAATTGATAAACCTTATTTTGATCCCGTAATTTATGGAAGTGGTCCTAATGATTTTGTGACTGATAAATTAGAAGGAGAAGCAATAAGTTACAATAATATTATAATCAATAATAAAAAAATAAATTATACAGCTACTGCAGGTCATTTGGTTACAATAAATCCAAATACTTCTTTACCAAATGCTAAAATGTTTTATGTCGCATATACCGCAAATAATAAAGAAGTAGAAACTCGTCCTGTTACTTTTTTATATAATGGAGGGCCAGGTTCTTCTGCTGTTTGGTTATTATTAGGGTCTTTTTCCCCTAAAAGAATAAAAACATCATTGCCAGATTATACTCCTCCTGCTCCTTATACTTTAGAAGATAATCCAGATAGTTTATTAGATAAAACAGATCTTGTTTTTATCAATCCAGTTGGAACAGGTTATTCTGCAGCTATTGCTCCAAGTAAAAATCAAGATTTTTGGGGAGTTGATCAAGATGCCATGTCGATCACAGGATTTATTCAACGATACTTAACTAAAAATGGCAGATGGAACTCTCCAAAATATTTAATGGGAGAATCTTATGGAACACCAAGAAGCGCTGTTACTTCATACTTTTTACACCAATCTGGAATAGATTTGAATGGAATCACTCTTATTTCTTCTATTTTAGATTATAGCAAATGGTGGGCTCCAGAAGGAATGTTACCAACGCTTGCAGCAAATGCTTGGTATCATAAAAAAACAATTGGTGTTCCGAATCAAACGCTTCCACAGTATATGGAACAAATGAAAACTTATTCTAAAAATGTTTATGCCCCTGTATTACAAAACTGGATAGATAATTATAATAAATTTAATGCTCTATTAACAAATAATTCGGATCTAGATATTAAAAAAGAACTTCCTGATATGTTAAAAAAATATTCGAATTATAATGATCTTATTACTGTGCTTTCTATTGGTACTTCAGCTGAAAGAATTTTATCAAAACAGCTTTCAGAACTTATAAATAAAATGAATGTTATGTCCAATACAATTGCACAACAAACTGCAAATTACACAGGATTGGACTCTTCTGTCATTCAATCACAAACATTATTACCATATAATAAAGCTCCATTTTCTGATATTACAGATTATGCGATTGGAAGATTGCTTGCTGATAAAGGAAAAGCGATTGGTATTTATGATGGGAGAGCTACCGGTATATACACAGGAATAGTTAAAAATATTTTAAATTATCTTGATAGAGATCCTTCTACAGTGAATGTTCAAGCAGCTTATACATCGTCTTGGAATTTCTATTTGAATGGAGAATTAAAATATTTTTCAACTTCAGCTTTTCAAGATTTAAACTTAGCTGTTGGCAATAATTGGGATTATTCTCATGTCGATCCAGCAGGAGAAAACAAAGGGGGAAGTGGTCTTTATACCGCGGGTGATTTAGCTGCTACTATGTCTTTAAATCCAGATTTAAAACTATTTCAAGCAAGTGGCTATTATGATTCCGTAACTCCTTTTAATCAAACTAATTTAGATCTTGCCGGGATGGATATTGAGCCAAGTATAAGAAAAAATATTGAAATAAATGTTTATCCTTCAGGCCATATGATTTATTTAGATGGTAATTCAAGAACAAAAATGAAAAATGATTTGACTAAATTTTACGATAGTACAACACACGATCCTTTAAGCATGCAAAGAATTTTAAAGTTACAAAAAGTAACTTTAAGCAGTAAATTGAATTTGAATTGATTTTTAGTTATTTTTTGGATTAATTTTTCTGGATTCAATGAGAAGCCTAGATCTTTCATTTGCAAGCCAGCTTCCATCAATTGAAGGTTTAAAAAAATAGGTCTGAGAGTCTTTTTTCTCTTTAGTTATAATATTATTTTGATTTATAATTTTCTTTTTATCCGTATTTTGAATTGCTTTCTTTTTATTTTCTTCCATTTTTTCTTTATTCAATTGATTTCTAGCATGTCTTAATAATAGTGCTCTTTCATTTGCAAGCCAGCTTCCATCAATAGATGGTTTAAAAAAATTGTTTCTTTTTATTCTTTTTAACGGTTTTTCAAAATGAATGATTTCGGTATTTATATAACTCCCATTTGGGTATTCAGATGTTAATTCAATATACTCTAATTTTTTATTTTCACTATAGTTACCTACAATATCATATATTAAACATTCGCTGCCAAATGTGTATGAAATTGCTATGCATAAATTATTAGATGAACATTTCATTTCAATAGAATCGACATTATTTAATTTTGAATTATTTTTTTGTAAATATTCATTGAAAAATGGGACTAGAGGATTTTCGTTTAAAATGATTTCTTTATGCTCAATTGAATAGGATAAATTCGGAAACAATAAAATAGGAAAAATTAATTTTTTTAAATACATATTTACTCCTTTTAAAAGGAATTTAATTATAAAAAAATTGTTTTAAGGAAGCAAAATTCTTTTGTAGATTCGATTGGGATCGTAACATGTTTTTTTTATAAGTCAATAATATTTAACACCCCTGTCATTTTCCAAAGTGGATGTCATGTAGGTGGGAATCAAATCAATAAGTTATCCAAAGAGGATGTCAAAAGTTTTTTCCATAGATCCTGTCCTAATATGCTAAAATTTCCATACTCCCTGGCACAGGATTATAAATATGGAAAAACAGGATCTTACAAAAGAAAAGACCGATTTAAAGACATCCTCTTTGGAAATTGGTCCCGTAAGACTGTCTGATTCGGCTTGGGCTGAAGCTCAAAGAAGAGCTAAAGTAATTCAACCGTTATTAAATATATCAAAATTAACAGATAAAAAAAGACAATCCGCAGCAAAAGATCTTGGCATATCGAAACGCACTTTATCAAGATTATTGGAACGTTTTAAAGCTTCTGGCGGATTATTAACTTCATTGGCACCACAACCACCCAATGGAGGTGTAGGAAAAGCAAGATTAAACGAAAATGTAGAAACAATAATTCATCAGGTAGTAAGAGAGCTTTATTTAGATAAGCAAAAAAGAAAGATTTCAAAAATTATCCAAGAAGTACGTAGAAGATGTGTGGAAGCAAATATAACTCCTCCTGGACAAAATACAGTTCGTAGAAGAATTGCCCAACTCTCATCTTTAGAAGTAGTAGAAAAAAGATCTGGAAAACTAGCAGCTCATAGTTTTACTCCTAATTTCGGACCATCTATTACAGCACAATATCCCTTAGAAATATTTATGATAGATCATACAAAAGTCGATGTTATTATTGTGGATGAACAGCAGAGGCTTCCCATTGGCAGACCTTGGCTTACATTAGCTATTGATGTTTTTAGTCGATGTATTGCCGGTTTTTATTTGAGTTTTGAAAGTCCTTCTGCTGTTTCAGTGGGATTGTGTTTAACTCACTCTGTATTTGATAAAACAGATTATTTAAATAAATTTAATATTCAACATAGCTGGCCTTTAAAAGGTAAGCCAGAAAAAATCATTGTGGATCAGGGTTCTGAATTTAAAAGTGAGGCTTTACTTAAGGGGTGTGAGCAACATGGAATATCAATTCAATGGAGAAGAATAGGAGCTCCTCATTTAAATGGAGTAATTGAAAGAGTAATTGGAAATTTTATGAAAGAAATTCATGAAATACCTGGAACAACATTTTCAAATATTACCGAAAGAGGAAACTACGATTCGATTAAAATGGCGGTTTTAACCATGCCTGAATTAGAAAAATGGCTTACCCATGCGATCGTTGGAAAATATCATCTCGAAATTCATTCCTCATTAATGGAGCCTCCACTAGCTTTGTTTCGGCAAGGATTAGAAACAAGAAGCAAAGAAATAAATTTAGTAAAAAATCAAAAAGCATTTTTAATAGATTTTTTACCAATTGAGAAAAGAACTTTACAACGTCATGGTTTTGTAATTGAGCATATATTTTATTTCTCTAATGCTTTAATTCCCTGGATATCTTCAGGGCACGAAAATGAAAAATTTATTATACGCAGAGATCCAAGAAATTTAAGTAGAATTTTTATTCTTCATCCAAAAGAAACTCAGTATTTAGAAGTACCTTATCGAGATTTATCAAGACCCGTCATTACTTTATGGGAACATCGAGAAACATTAAAAAGATTAAAGGAACGCGGGCTCAGACATTTTGATGAAGCACTCATTTTTAAAACTCTTTTAGAAATGAAAAATATTGTTAAGAATGCTAAAAATGAAACTCAATTAGAACGAAAAAAGAGAGTAAAAAACGAAAACGCAAAAAGAAATACACAAGAAATAGATAATTACAAAAAGTACAATGATAATAAGCTTAATCACATAGAAGAATTTGATATAAAATCCATTAAACCTTTTGAAGATATTGAGGATTGGTCATGATAGATGTTAATTTTAATCCTTCTTTTTCACTAGAACATCTCATTCCTCAAATTAGAAAAACAGCTTTGTTACCTAATGAAGAACGCATTGCTCATATTCTCGCTGATAGATGGATCGGATATTCAAAAGCACAAGAAGCAATATCTAAACTTCAAAAATTAATAGATCATCCTAAACGACAAAGAATGCCAAACCTTCTCATTGTTGGTCCGACAAACAATGGAAAATCCATGATTATTGAAAAATTTAAACGCATGCATAAATCCATTTCTAAAGAAAATGTACCAAAAGAAATAATGCCAATTGTTTCTTTACAGATGCCAAGTGATCCAACAATTGCAAGATTTTATGCAATGCTTCTCTATAATTTAGGCGCGCCAGTTACCATGAAATGTAAAGTAGCAGATTTAGAACATGTGGCTTTAAAATTATTAAAACATCTTTCTACTCGAATGATTATTATAGATGAACTTCATAATATACTCGCAGGTAGAATTAATGTACAAAGAGAGTTTCTTAATTTAATTCGATTTATTGGAAATGAATTACAGATTCCAATTGTGTGTTTGGGAATTAGAGAAGCTTATCATGCTATACGAACAGATGATCAACTTGAGAATCGTTTTGAACCACATATTTTACCATTGTGGGAAGATGATAGAGAATTTTCAAGTTTACTAGTAAGTATAACATCTGCTTTACCACTAAAAAAGCCATCCTTTTTACTTGAAAAAGAAATTCGTGAATATATTTTACGAAAAACGGAAGCCACCATTGGTGAAATCATTTCTTTGATTTCAAGAGCCGCTATTTTAGCCATTGAAAGTGGTCAAGAAAATATTGATTTAAAATTATTAATGCAAGCTGATTATGACTCTCCAACTGAAAGACGGAATAAATTTGAACGGGAATTAAATTAATGACAAAAAGATTTCCTGTTTGGCCTACACCTTATAAATTAGAATCTTTAAGTTCATGGATAATGAGAATTGCTGAATATTATAGAATTGATGTTGATACTTTATTTGAGATTGGATTTTTAATTAAAAAACCAATCTCATGGTGGGATATTGATGTTTCTCCAAGTTCTGATTTATTAAATAAAATTTCAGAGAATACAGGTCTGTCTTTAAATTATTTAATTGAAATGACTATTGCAGGAATTTCTCCTTGGGTTATAGATTCAATTATACCAATTTATGATTATGAATTTACTCAAGTCACAGCTTTATTTTGTATTATAAATCGTAATTTTCCTTATATTAATATGAATTCAAAAGCTAAAAAATCTTTTCTTCCGTGGATGCCTAATGTCCCTTGGAAATCAACTCGAATAAACCGTTTTTGCCCTATATGTGTAGAAAATAAAGATTTAGATTTACCAAGATTAATTGTTTGGAGAACTGTATTAGTATCCTCTTGTCTTAGGCATGACTGCTTACTTGTTGAGACAAGTGATACTCCTTGGGATCAACTATCTTGGAAAGAAAATATCATAAATACAAAACATTTGCATACTTGGCTTGATCGTATCACTATTAAAGCAATTGAGACGGGTTTTGCAGAACTCGGAAATGAAAAAATTCATGTCAACATTTGGGTTCGTTTTTTAAGATGTCTTTTCCATGAACTTACAATTGAAAGTAGGGATTATAGAGATCAAGAATGTATTAATGAAATTTGGCGATATGCAGGAATTAAAAAACCAAGGAACAAAGCATTTGAACTTTTAGAAATCAGAGAAAGAGCTAATGTCATCAAATGTGCAGCTTATTTATTACAAGATTTTCCAAGTAAAATAATCTCATTTATGCCTAGCAGAAAAATTTTAAATCAAATATTTATTCCAAATTTCATTGCTAAATACTTTGGAAGATATGAAGTATATTATGATTTGTTTATAAAAGATGAAATCTATTTAGATACAATGAGAAAAAATAACGAAAATGTAGAAAACTTTTTACCTGCTGTTAAATTATTTGAGTCTATAATTAGAAAAATAAGTGATAAACAAAAAAATTCATTACTAATAAGGGTAATTAATGGAGCAGAATCAGAAAATAAATTTCAAAATAAAAATAGAATTTATAAGAATAGAACAAAAATTGATGAATTATTAAATATCTAATAGAAGTCAAACGTATTTAAACAAATTATAAAAGATTTTAATGATATTTAAGTTCGAATTAACCAATAAAATAAAAATAAATTGTTGCTAAACGAATCTTGGAGGCAATGATGAAAATTGATTTATCTGTAATTAATAAATTAAAAAGCGCAAAAAATTAGTCACATTTTATTAAAAAATAATTGACGCTTTTATTTGTTTTAATTTCATTTATTATAAATATATGCAAATAAAAATTATTCTATATTAGAAAGGAAAATATTTAAATGACACAATTTTATAATGAACTAACAAATGAAATTTCTTCTTCAATTAATAAAATGAAAGAAAATATACCAGATGTGTTAAAAGGATTTTATCAAATGTCTGGAAGCGCATTAAAGGCAAATACGATTGATGCTAAAACAAAAGAATATTTAGCTCTTGCAATAGGAATTGCAAACAGGTGCTCTGAATGTATTGCTTTTCACACAAAAGCTTTAATAAATTTAGGCATTACAAAACAGGAGTTTGATGAAGTTTTAGGAGTTTGTATTTATATGGGAGGAGGGCCATCTCTTATGTATGCAGCTAAAGCACAAATTGCTTTTGAAGAATTTTCAAATTTAAAATAGAATTTCTATTAACATACAACAAAGGAGATATTTATGCAAAAAAATATTCACTCATTAGAAAGAGTAGTAAGAATTATTGTGGGATTATTTCTAGCCTCATTAGCATTTTGGGGTCCAAAAAATTATTGGTTTTTATTAGGTTTAATACCATTTCTGACTGGATTATTAGGCTGGTGTCCACCTTATGCTTTATTAGGAATAAATACATGTAAATTTGGTAAAAAACAATAAATTTTATTTTTATCAGAGTCGTTGCATTTAAGAATAATCAATATTCACTTATTATTTATCAACTCTTTATTATTTAAAAATAAAGCTTCGCGTTGTTTTCCAACAAGCCAAAAATATAAAATAGGAACAACAAAAAAACTAAATAATGTTGCAGAAATTTCTCCAAACATAAGGCTAATTGCTAATCCTTGAAATATAGAATCAAAGAGAATAACTGAACTACCAACAACAACTGCAGCCGCTGTTAAAAGCATAGGACGAAAACGAGTTGCTCCAGCATGAATTACTGCTTCTTTTAAGGGTATTCCTTCTTTCATTTCATTTTCAATAAAATCAATTAAAATAATGGAATTTCTTACAAGAATTCCTGCACCAGCAATAAAACCTATCATAGATGTTGCAGTAAAAAAGGCGCCAAATATAGCATGACCTGGAAAAATTCCAATTAAGCTAAGTGGAATTGGAGCCATAATAACAATGGGAACAAAGTAACTTTTAAACCATCCAACAACAAGGATGTAGATTAAAATTAAAACAATTGCAAAAGAAAGACCTAAATCTCTAAAAACTTCATAAGTAATAAACCACTCCCCATCCCATTTTACTACTGCGGTTTTTGTATCCCATGGAACATCAACAGTTTGAAGTGGATAGTGAATATTATTTGATAATTTTTGAATTCCATAAACAGGAGCTTCCTCTGAACCAGAAAGTTCACTCGTAATATACTCAACAGGTCTTAAGTTTTTTCTCATTAATATTTCAGTATTTCGAATTTCTGGAAAATTTAACACTTTATCAACTTGAGCAATGGCACTTTCAAAGGATGATACAGTTTGATTTTGAAAAGGATTAACACCAGATCGAATACTTTGATTTAAAGAAAAATCTAATGAGACATCTTCAGGACTTGAAATATCATCTATAGTTAATAATGGGCTTTCTGAGAAAGTATACAATCCAATTTGGCTTATTTCATTTGCCTTTGTACCAAGTAATCCGCCTTTTAACTGATTGTAAGCATATATTTTTCGATCTCTTCCAGCTCTCCATGAATAATCTAAATCTACAACACTCTGTTCATTTTGGAATGCGAAATAAACGTCTTTTGCGGCTTCATTTCGTATTTTTTTGTTAGGCCCATAAACCTTCTGCCACAACTGTTGCAAGAACTGGTGGGCCAGGTGGTATTTCAAGAACTTTTGTTATAGCATCATTTTGAATTCCAAAATTTTTAATAGTTGATCTTAAATTTTCTATAATTTGATGACTTGATATTCTCCTTTCATTTTTGTCTACAAGAACAATTTGCAAATCATTTTGATAATCAGAGTGCCTTAAATAAGTATGTTTTACCATACCAGAAAAAGAAAAAGGAGCAGGCTCTCCTGAAAAAATTTGTACCTTTTCAATATTTTTATTTTGAATAATTTCTTTTGCTAAAGCCTTAGACAAGATAATTGACTTTTGTAATGACGTAGATGCAGGATAATCAATAAGAACTTGAAATTCATTTTTATTGTCAAACGGTAGCATTTTAACTTTTACAAATTTCATATAAACTAAACATAAAGAAAATGATAATAAGACGAAACAAAATCCAAAAAATATGAATGTAAAAAGTTTTTTATCTAATAAGTAGCTAACAAATGTTTTATAAATTCGATCTAAAAAACCTGGTTTTTTAGTGGTGATGGAAGAGTCCGAATGTTTTTTTAAAAGTCTTATCGATGCCCATGGAATAATAATAAAAGCGACAAATAAAGAAATAATCATCGCTAAACTTGCTCCTATAGGAATAGGTTTCATATATGGGCCCATCATTCCTTTTACAAAAGCCATAGGTAAAATTGCTGCGATCACAGTAAAAGTTGCTAATATTGTTGGATTTCCTACTTCAGAAACAGCATCAAGAGTTGCTTGCAGAAATTTTTTTCTATTTAATTTGATATGCCTCTCAATATTTTCAACAACAACTATAGCATCATCAACTAAAATTCCAATTGAAAAAATTAAAGCAAATAAAGTAACTCTATTTAAAGTAAATCCTAGAAAATAATATGAAGATAGAGTAAGGGCTAAAGTTACAGGTATTGCAATAGCTACTACGAGAGCTGCACGAACTCCCATTAAAAGAGCAATAATTGCGCTTACAGAAAATGTGGCTAAAAATAAATGTTCAATAAGTTCATCCGCTTTATCAGAAGCAGTAGTTCCATAATCTCGTACAATTGACATTGTTATTTCTGAAGGAAGGGTTCGACTAAATAGATTTGCTCTTTCAATAAGTTGCTTTGACAATGTAACAACGTTTGTTCCTTTACGTTTACTAAAAGAAAGAGAGACAGCACTTTTTGCTAAAGTAGGTTTATTCTTTTCATATAAGACTGACTGACGTATTCTTTCTTCTGGTCCATCAAAAACTTGAGCAACATCTTTTATTTGAATAACGTTACCACCGCGTTGACCAATGGCAACATTTTTTATTTCATTCGCATTTTTATACCGTCCACCAACTTCAATTGTAAAAACATTTTTTTCTCCCCAATCTTTTCCTGCAAATTGAATTGAATTATTTGATATTAATGCATTAGAAACACTCGTTAAGGTGACACCATTAATTTGAAGTTTATTAGAATCAACTATGACTCGTACAGAACGCTTTAAACCTCCTAAAAACTCAACTCGATTTAAGTCAGGAGTAGAAGACATTTCTCTAGCAAATGGAGCTATTAATGTTCTTAATTTAAAATCATCTACAGTTTCAGAGCTAAAGGTAAGAGTTAAAAACGGAACATCATCAATAGAATATGATTTAACTAAGGGAGTTGATATTGAGCTGCCAATTTCATTTTTAACTTCCATTAATTTATGATGTACCTTAACTAGACTCGCTTCGATTGGTTCTCCAACTTTAAAACGAACAGTTACAAGACTTTGATGAGGTTGGCTTGAAGAATAAACATATTCTACACCATCAAGTCCCCAAACAGCACGTTCAATTGGTTCTGTAACTTTTTGTTCAACTTCTTTAGAATGTTCAAAATTAGGAACAAATGTTTGAATATCGATCATAGGAACTGAAATTTGTGGTTCTTCTTCTTTGGGTGTAAACCAAAGAGCAAAAAAACCAAGTGCTAAACTAACAAAAATAATTATTGGCGTAAGCTTTGAATGAATAAATTTCTGACTTAAATTTCCTGCAAATCCTAATTTATCGTTTTTCATATTTTAATTTTCCATATATTTTCTGGTTTAACATCTTTTTGAGAATGCTTAATAAGTTCAAGATGATCCTTTAAAATAATTTCTTTTAATAAATATTTTTGATTTAATATTTCAATTTTCTTATTTATCATTTCAGTAATTTGTGAAATATTTATTTTACCATTATTATATAAATTTAAAGAAATTTTAATTTGTTCTAATATAATTTCTTCACTTCTATTTAATAATGTTAATTTTATATTATTTTTATCAATTTCTTTATTAGTTATGTTTTGTATAATAGTATTATTTAAAGCAATTGATTCCGCATTTTTTTCTTTCGCAATGGCTTGAATTTCTTTTTCGTCATCTCCTCCAAATTCAGAAGGATTAATATAAAGCTTTAAATATATGCCAAAAGTGTAACTTGTTTGAGATCCTCTATCCCCAATAGCTAAATTTTCTTGTCCAAAAAAGCCTATTTTAGGCATATATTTTGATTTTTCTTGAGTAATACTCTCTTTAATGGAAAGTGCTTTTTCTTTTTCTAGATTTACTTGATATGAAATTGCCTTTTCATTTTTAATACTAGCATAAGAACTTAATAATTTTTCAAATGAAATTGTATCTGGATCAATATTAAGAGATATGTTCCCAGTTAATAATTTCAAAGAACTTTTTATCACTTCTATTTTTGAATTTAATTCTAATTGAATAATATCAATTTGATTTTGTAAACTTTTTAAACTTAATAATCCATTGTAACCAACAGGATTTGATTTTTCACCTACTTTATATTTTTTAATTAATAATTCTAAATCATTACTAATTAACTTAAGTTCTTTTTCATAATTATTTGATAATACATAATTTAAAAAGTATTGAAGAGCGATTACATATTGATTAATTAATAGTAATTTTTGTTCATTTTCAAGAGATTTTGATTCATGTTCTTGAGAACTTCTTAAAGATGCTCTTGCCCCACTATCATAGACTAAATAATCAATACCAATATTAGATTGATTAAAAATATGATTTGATGGGGAATTTAAATTTGATGGAATAAAGTCATCTTGTCTAGTCTGACCCTCAGAAAGGAAATTCATAAAAGTAAGTCCAGGATCATTTGTAGAAAATAAGTTAGAATTTAGATAAAAACTGGGTAAATAATACCTTTTTAATCTTTCTATACTTTTATCAGAAGCTTTCTTTTGAAGAATAATAGCTTTTGTCGATGGTGAGTTTGAGACAACCATTTCCCATAATTTTGGAAATGTAATAGAATCTGCTGCATATGAATTTAATGGGAAAAATAAAAGAGCTAAAATATTGAAATGAATTGCTTTCATTTTATTTATCTCCACTTTAAAATCAATTTAAACAAATTAAATTCATGCCTTTTAATATAATATTTAAAATTTAAATTATAATTAATTTATTATTTTATATAATAGAAAGTAATATTTAATTTTCTATACACTTTTTAACTTAAATGTTAATTTTTCTTTTTAAATGCATAATAGCAGATACAACATTATTGGAAGCTTTTGATCCTAACCCCCATTTCAAGTTGACACTTTTCCATCATGAAAAGGAGAGTCAATGGATAAATTAGCAGAGCCACGAAGGCGCTTAGGATATTATGAAAAGCGAGCAATATTAGAGGAACATTTTAATTTAGGGTTG
>RRZT012245996.1_pt1 | contig 125201 bp, 103 predicted proteins | sample 2165551 | NCBI WGS metagenome assembly RRZT01 (sample SAMN10456910, study PRJNA506462) | wastewater metagenome | biome: wastewater; feature: sludge; material: wastewater sludge; isolation source: wastewater sludge with Escherichia coli K12::gfp cells carrying plasmid... | place: USA: Moscow... | reverse complement strand
AAGCAAAATCTTCAGTCATAGAATATATAGAGGTGTTTTATAATCGAATTCGCGCTCATTCTGCACTTGATTATCATGCACCTTTAGAATATGAAGAAAATTATGAAATTTAATAGTCCACTTTTCGGGGATCATACCAAACATTATTTAAGTCAAGGTGATATAAATTCACTAAATAGAGCTTATCCATTTAAAGGGATACCTGTAATTAACAGTATAGCAGATAGTGAGGATTTTTGAATATATAATATTTTTTAATATTTGATGTCTCAATTCAATATAGGATATAAAATGATAAAAAAAATAATTATTTTAACTTCGTTTTTTTTAATTTCCTGTAAACAGGATTCAAGTAAGTTAAATGATGTCAATTCGAATAATGAAGTTAAAAAAAATGAAAAAGTTGATCCTAATTTATTTGGATACTGGAAGTTAACTAAAAATGATATGTGGTCAACAAATACTCCTAAGCCTATAATAATGCATCATCACATAGATCCTAATGAAAGATACTTTTATTTTATCGACAATAAATTTATAAAAAAATGTTATGTTAAAAATGATAAAAATATATCAAAAAATTTATCGTACAAAATAACTTGGATTGATAGTAATAATTTTAATTATTTAGATAATGATACTTTATTTCATAATAAAATTAATGAAAATATTAGTTTAAATAAAAAGAAATATTTAAAAATTGAAAATAAATATGGATTTAATGGGAAAAATAATATTTTAGAAAATAACGAAAGAACGGATTCTGAAGAAAAAGAATTTAATAATTACTTCCATACCCTTATGTACTTAGAAAGTATCGACGAAGTTTTAGATAAAGATTTTTTAAAAATTGCAAAAGAGAAATGCAATATGTAATACTTGGGGTACATAGCCGTTAGAACGAATATTTTAGCAGTCAATTGACTGCTAAGAAAAATTTGATTTTTGGTATCGTATGAAATATTTTAAAGATCTTCTGAATGTGCCTTTGTTATGATTTACTTTTCATAACTCTACCGTTGCAGGTTCAAATGGGTACGTTTTATAAACCTTGAAGGGCCTCGGAAACTCAAGCAAGGTTTTATTCAGTGATAATTTAGCTCATCTGCCAAGACCAGAAAGAGATAACCCCGCGCTCTGCCTGGGGCTTTTTTATTTTTGCATTAAAGTAATTTTAAAATCATATCCCATTGCATCAGCAAGCTCTTGAAATTTAGCAAATCCTGCTTCGCTTTGTCCTGTTTCATATTGGCGTACTGCGTTGGGATATTTAGAGCCTGATTTATTTGCTACTTCTATCAGTGCCATTTCAGCCTTGCCTCTCATTTGTTTTAATAATAAAGAAACAAGAGCTTTTGTATCACTGCAAATCACATCAAATTTATTATTCTCTAAAGGAACAATTTTAATATTATCTTTATTTACCTTACCGTCTGTATGAGCTTCTAACATAAGACCAACCGCATCTTGAGTCATACGATAAGCTTCTGTAGCTGTTTCTCCGTCAGTAATAACAATTAATGATGGAATTTCCGCTACAAAGTAAGTACCGTCTTTATTTGATATTTTTTCTATAAACCCTTCAACTCTCATGGTTTTATTTTCCTTTCAAACGGAGATTATTTCCCCGAAGCTTCCTTGATGATCCGTTTAGCGGTAAATTCTTTTACTTCTTTGTGTCTGGGTACTGAAACGGAAATCTTTCCATTGCTCCAAATTTCATGTTCACCACCTTGTCTTTCTAAATAGAATCCTAAATCTTTTAGGATACGAATCAAATCCCTATGTTTCACGTCGGCACCTCCATAGAATAACATTAACATAAATTTATGTAAAGTCAAATTTTAACATAAATTTATGTTATTTAAATTGTCGATATAATAGCAAGAAATCCTGTAATAAGAGTTATAAATACACTTAAATAAATGCCTATTTTCACACATCATAATCAAAGTTATTATAAGAATAAATCATTTTATTGTTTTTCTGCTAACATATCCAAGAAAGATTGAAGGAGTTATGGTTGATACAATAGCAGTAAAATTCAAAAAAGTTTGAAAATACATATTTTATGTTGATAATTCTCTACATTTTATTTGTTTTGCTTATTTAGGAAATTAGTCATTAAAAACGGTGGTCTTTAATAATAACAATCGTCTTTGCAATTTTATTTCTACTGGAAATATTGGAAAATGAAATCGTTTTTTTGCTGTTTAAATATATGATAAATTAGGTTTTTTTATTATTTTTGATTAAATTTTTCGTTCATTTTTTACTACAAATACTCCGATGACTATTTAATATTATAAATATATGGAGTATTATGAGATTATTCATACATATACATGTTATAGCTTTAGCATTTTTTGTCTCTTGCGGAAAAACTCCTTCAGGGGGAGTGAATCCCACTACAAACTCCAAAGATGCCAACCAAACGGTTTTAAGTAATAATATGAGAGCTTTAAATGTAAAAATAGATGACCGATATGATTCTGTTGGAAAGGGTTTGAATAGCATAACCGGATTAACAGCAGAACGGTGTTTAGAGAATGATAGTACAAACTTTGTTTTAGAGCCATCATCCAAAGTTACTTATGATGAAAATTTAAATTCGGAACAATTACTTTCTAAATTAGGAATAGGGATGAATGCTACGATTCCTTTAGAAGTTTCTGGTATTCCTTTAACACTTTCTCCAGAAATTCAGTATTCAAGAGAATCATCTTTTTCAAGTTTATCAAAGACGGCAAATATAACAATAGAAATAAATAAAGGTTATAATCAACTCGTTAAAAAAGATGCAAATTTTGAATACAGTTTAAAAGATGTTCATTATAAAAATTTAAAAGAAAATAATTCTAGTTTTTTTAATATTTGTGGTGATGAAATTATTACGAAACAAAAAGTGAAAGCACAACTCTTAATTACAGCAAAATTTATATTTTCTGATGCAAAAACAAAAAAAGATTTTGAAACCGCAATGGGAGTTTCTATCCCCAATCCATTTAGCATTGGGAATAAAAAAACCAGTAATGATACTCTTACAATTACTAATATTACCCCAAGCATTTCTTCTGTTGGAACTCAGACAGATCCCCCAAAAAGTGGAAGGAAATTAAACTCCGTAATCCTTTTTCTTAAAAATTCACTTTCCGAATTATTGAAAGTGGCTGAAGGTATGTCCCCAAGTATAAAAGTAAAATTAAATTTACTTAATCAAGAAACTTTAAAAAATATTTCAATTTCAATAAAAGCAATTCAATTAGGTGGAAGTTCAAATAAACTAAATGGTATTGTGAATACTTCGTGCAGATTGAGTGAACCTGGTACCTGTGATATTTTATTTAAAAATATTCAAAAATATGCAGCAAATGATTTTCCCGATCAATTAAATGAAACCATAGATTCGAGCGATGCCAATTCAAATAAAAAGTTTTATTTTGGGGATACAGAAACAGCATTATATAGAAATCTTCTTATTCTAGGTTCAGATAAAAAAAATGTTAGCAATGATATTTTAAAATATTCAGATGGTGGTTTAAATTTTACTAATTTTAAATTAAAAGTTAGACAAGATATTAGGACTAGTTTTCAAAACTATTTAAGAGGAAAAGACATTCAAAATTCAAAAAATTTTAATATTCTTGCAAATGATGAACAAGCACTAGTTAAGAGCACAATAGAGCTATCAGAAAATAATTTATATGGTTTATCCCGTTTTATTACAAACTGTTTTAATAATATTAATGTTTGTCAAAATGACTATGAATTAAATAAAAAGATCTTCTTTAAAGATTATGATAAAAATTTTGACGAAATCCGGGCTTGGAGTTTATTGGCTTCTGTTCAGGCAAACTGGCAGCCAATCCGATACGTGCTTGGCGTGTTTAATTCAGATAGAATAACAGAAGATTTTTTTATGACTTCAAAATTTAGAGGCTATAATTCATTTTTTATAAAATATTTAGATAAAAATAGAAATAAAATAATAATTGAGAAATACGGTGGCATTCATCTTTCAACATCTTTTAGGTGTCATGACTGGTTAAGCGATGCTCTTGGAAAAGTGTGGTTGCATGAAGTAAATCCAAATATAGTAATTCCAATATCAGATTCCATTACAAATGCATGTGGTTCAAAAGCTACTTTTGCATCTACCCATAACAGTGATTTAGAAAAAATTGGACCATTCTTTCTTGAAATTTGGGCGCAATAATTGGTAGCTTATAAAATAAAGCAAAAACAATAAAAATCGAATAAAATTTACGAATGAATATTATTTTATATAAATTAACTATTAAAATATAAAATTTGAATATAAATTTTTAGGATATCTTTTGGAATAGAATATAAAAAGACAAATTAAATTTTTTTCTCTATTTTATTTATTTTATTTTATTTTATAATTTTTTAACATCATTATTATATTATTTTTATATTGAAAAATTTTTTATTTTAGTTTATTTAAAATTAAAAGGATTAAAAAAGTATGGTCGAATTTTTTTGACTCATAGGAGTATATTTGTATGAAGAAGTTAAGTTCTTGTATAATAATATCCACATTTTTTTTGGTTTCATGTGGTAAAGAAACTGAAGAAAATAAGAGTTATTTAACAGCAGAAAGAAAAAGTGCTAAAGATAAATTTAGTGAAATTATGAATGATTTTAATGAAAAAATCGATGAAAGAGTAGATTCTGTTGGTAAAGGTTTTAATAGTATAACAGGCTTGACGGCGGACAGATGTTTAGAAAATGAAAATTCAAAATTTATTTTTGAACCTAATTCTAGAGTTTCATATGAAGAAAATTTGAATTCGGATCAATTACAAAATAAATTAGGAATTGGTATAAATGCAACAATTCCCGTTCAAGCTTCAGGAGTGCCAATTACTCTTTCTCCCGAAATGCGTTACTCTATTGAATCATCTTCTTCAGGGTTATCCAGAACGGCAAACATGACTATTGAAATTATTAGAGGATATAATTCATTAAGTGCAAGTCAAAATAAATATTTTAAATTAAAAGAAGAGCAATATAAAAATTTAAAAGAAAATAAAGCTGAATTTTTTAATTCCTGTGGTGATGAAATTATAATAAAACAAAAAATTAAAGCTCAATTACTTATAACGGCAAAATTTAACTTCTCAGACTCAAAAACGAAATCAGAATTTGAAGCAGCCATGGGTGCTTCTATACCTGTTCCTTTTAATTTAGGAGGTAATCAAGCTCCAGCTTCAGTCCCTTCTCCAACGAATCCAACAACTCCTGTGTTACCTTCGTCTCCTTCAAATAATCCAAGTTTAAATGAGGCTGAATATGTGAATTCAAGAATTCGGATAGCAGAGCCAAGTTCAAATACTTTTAATGAAGACCTTAGCGTTTCATCAAATCGAGCTTTGAATTCATTTGAAACAAATTCAAGAAGGATTGAAGTGGGTACAAAAAAGAATTTAAATGCAACAATTGATCTTTTAAAAGATCAACTGCTTTCTAGTAATGGAGATAACAAAGTAAATCCAGAAGCTGGAATGTCTCCACAAATTAAAGTCAAATTTAATAATTTATCTGAAGAAACAATCCGAAATATATCAATTTCAATTAAAGCGATTCAATTAGGTGGAGACCCTACAAAGCTACCAACTCTTTTATCTGCTACTTGTAAATTAAGTGACCCTGGAGCATGTGATAGTTTATTTTCAAGTATCCAAAAATATGCTGCCGTGGATTTTCCAGAACAATTAAAAGAGTTGCCCGAAGTTTCAGCAGAAAAAACAAACAATAAATATTATTTAGCTGATACTGAAAAATCTTTATATGGAAATTTTACAATATTAAGTCCAACGGGGCTCAATATTAGTAAAGATATTATAAAATACACGGATAAAAGCATTTTATTTTCAAATTTTAAATTACTCGTTCGGAAAGATTTAAGAAAAAATTTTCAAAATTATATTCGTTCCCAAGATATTGAAAATAGTAAATCATTTAAAAATCTTGCCACAGATGAAATTCAATTAGTTAAAAGCACTAAAGAAACTTCTGAAAATAATTTATATACTACCTACCGTTTTTTAAATTCATGTTTTAACGATATCAAATTATGCCAGCATGAATATATGGAAAGAAAAAAAGATTTTATTTTAGATCAAGATATCTTATTTGATGATATTAAGCCTTGGACTTTAATTTCATCTACTGATGCAAAATGGCAGCCTGTGCGGACATTCTTATTTTTTGGGATAAATACTTCAGATAGAATTAGCAGTGATTTTTTCTATGGCACTGATTTGCGAGGTTATACAACGTTTATGATTAAATACCTCGATAAAAATAAAAATAAAATTACTGCAAAAAATTATCCTGGAAAAGATTTAAGCATATCATTTCGCTGCGAAACTTGGTGGTTTGACATTGGTGGAAAAGCTTGGATGCGTGGTGTTCACCCAAATAATAATTATCCTATATCGGATCATTTAATAAATTTATGTGAAAAAAAGAAAATATCATCCGCTTCTCAAAATTCAGATTTGAAAGACTTAGATTCATTTCAGATAGAACTATGGGCAGAGTAGTTTTGTTTACAATTTGAATTTTTATTGATAATGATCCAATATGAAAATTTGTTTTTATAAAATATTTAAAACAAATAAGGGTATTTAAAAAATGGATCAAGAAATAAATAAATTAGATTTATCTGAAAAAACAAGTTTACTTTTAAAATTAGCAACTTCTCAACTACATGATGAAGTAGAAAAAGTAAATATCATGTCTAAAAATAAACCAACTCTAGATGACTATATTCATTATTTAAAAGTTCTTTTTAAAATAATAATACCTCTAGAAAAAAACCTTTTAAATTTTGATGATTGGAAAAAATATCATTTTAAATTTAACTTAAGTAAAAGAGTTCATCATCTCATGATGGATCTTCATAATTTAAATGTAAATAAGGATGAAATTATCTTCTCAAATAAACTACCTAAAATAGATTCATTTGAAAAAGCTCTTGGTATTTATTATGTTTTGGAAGGATCCAGCTTGGGTGGACAAATTCTATTTCAAAAAATGCTTTTAATTTATGGTGATAAATTAGATAATAAATTAAACTATTTATATGGTTTTGGAAAAGAAACCTTTAAAGATTGGAAAATTTTTATTGATAATATGAATGATTTTGGAAATATAAATTTTGAAAAAAAACTTGATATTATAAATTCTGCAATAGAAACTTTCCAATGCTTTATTTATGAGTTCAATTCAAGTATAAAATAAATTATATTAATAATTTATTTGTATTTAAAGTGCTTTTTTTGTTTTCAAAAGCTATATTTAAAGAAAGTCCATTTTTTTTATTCCAAACTCCTGTGCCATTTAATTGACTAATCAAAAAACGAATTAAGTCAAAATCAACACTAATTTTTGAATCCAAATCAATGAGATCAAATTCAAAATTAATATTATCTTTTAAAGTAAAGCAAATTTGGTGTTCTTTTTCTTGCCAATGAACTGAAATAATGTGATTTTTAATTGACCCAATAGAATGTTTTATAGAAATTAGGATAAATTCATGAAAAATAAGACTTACTGTTAATATTTGATTTAATTTAAGGGTAGTATTTTTTTCAGTTTCAAGGTTTATTTCAATATTTTCATAAAAATTTTCTTTAACTAAATTAACTATTTTTTCTGATAAATTTTCAAAGTAATATTTAGCATTAATAGAGGTAACTTTATTTTCATTTAATAAAAATTTATTTTTATCTAAATTAGATTGATTATTAATTTTTAAATTAAAAATTGTGTTTAAAATTGAGTAAGTATTTTTTATGCCTTGATGAATTTTTGAAAATAATAATTCATTTTGAAAAATTTGAAGACTTAATGATTTATTTAAATTTTTTAATTTTAAAAAATTATTTGATTGAATATTATGAAGTTTATTTTTCAAATAATGAGCTGTTTCATATTCGACTGTTAGCCATGGTTTGCATTTATTTAATACTTCCTGATACCAGGTTTTAAAAGAGTTGTTTAGACCAATTGTATTATTGTCTATAGCTGAATGATCAAGAGATCCCGCCCATTTTATTGTTTGAATATACTCTTTTCTTAATAAAACAATAAATGAAGAAGAGTCTTCATTTAGCTTAATTAAAATCATACCTGAAGCGACACTTTTTGCCCATTTTTCAAATTTAAAACATAAATTTGAAAGTTTATCTGATATTATTAAATTTTTTTGTGATACAATATTTGCATATTCTAAAATACTTTCAGCAAATTCTAAGGGTACTCCCATGTTTTTTTCAAATTTATTATTGTATCTATAAAAAATACAATGAGAGTTAAAAACTTCATTCAGCGTATTGAAAACTTCTTTAGGAATTTTTTCTAGATTACATTCTACTCTTTCAAATATTTGAATAAAATTATCTAATTTATTATTAAACTCTATTTGTTTGTTTTTTGTTTTTTTGAATTTACAAAGAAATAACTTTCTTGAATATTCTTCTACTAAATTTTGAATATTTTCAAGAATAGTTAGGGGGATATATTTTTTTGTAATTGAGTGGGAACCGAATAGCCCTTGAAGTCTTCCATCCAAAACAACAGAATATGATGCGGATGATGTGATACCCAAGTTTGTTAAATATTGCAAATGGAATTGGGAAATATTTCTATAAAAAGAATACGTTAAATCTAAATCACCTGTGCAACCTTCTATAGGTACTTGTTTATAATCTATTTTAGAAAGTAGCCTAAATTTATTTTTTGTATATATTTCTCTAACTTTTATGGGAATATCTGAGGCAGGAAAATGATGATTTAGTAACGTTTCTAGTCCATTAGAATGGCAAGATCTTATAAAACCATGCTCATCAGGCAAAAAATCACAATAAAATGTTCTTTCAAAACCAGTTGTTTCTGAAATATATTTACATATATTATTTGTTAGTTCTTTTAGTGAGCCAGTATAATTTTTAACGTAATTTAGCATATCTTGATAATTAAGATCATCAAAATTATATAGTATTTCATCGAATTTTCTAGAAAATTCGATGCAAAGAATATTTTCAGATAAAAAGAGATTACACGGAACATGATAAAGAGTTTTATTAAATTTTAGATCTAAGTTTGAAATAATTCTTGAATTGATATTTTTTAATCTTGTGTTATTTGAATAATTAGCTAATTTTTTTAAAACATTTTGAGGAAAAAGCATAAGAGCCGATTTTTCAAGTATGTCATAATTAAAGATACTAAAAAAATTTTGAGAAGCATATTTTACAATAAGGTTATCTATATTTATACCAATAAAAACTCCATCTGATTGAATTAAATTCGTTAAATGGACTTTAGGATCATTACAACTTTGAATAAATGAGGGTGAACTTTTAATCATATCAATTCTCGTAACCATTATAACATCTATTTCGGGGAAAAAAATCTATTAATTTTAAGTTATTAAGTCAAATTAAGTTTGAAATACATTTGTTAATTAAAAAAAAGATAATAAATTCTTTAAGTTTTACAATAGGGCAAGACGGCCCTTAAAATAATCAGTATCAACTTTTATACCATAAATATATTTTGTAAAGTTTTTAAATAAAAAAAATTATAATTATTTTTAGAAAAACTAAAATAATAAAGTTATATTATTATTGTAATAGTATCTTATTTTTGATTCCTAAAATTCTTGTACAAAAATTTCACTGAAATCTCTGATACCTAACATTAATACTCTAATATTACAGAATATTTATTTTTACTTTTTTTTCTGTTAGGAATAAGCTTAAGGTTTTTATAACAAAATATGCTCAAAATTATTACAAAATATTTTAGAATGTGCGTATTGTGTTAGACCTTTTCTTTTTTTGGATTGCTAAATAATTTAAAATAAAAGTAAGTTAACTAAAATTTTCAAAAAAATAGTTTAATATTAATTATAATTAAAAACTATAAATAAATTCATAACAAATATAAACTTTTAATTTGTAGAAATTTTTTATTGATTTAAATTTTAAAATACCTATTATTAAATTAAAGATTTTTTTGAAAATCAAATAAATCTAAATTACATGAGGTAAAATATGGAAAATTTAAAGAAAATAAATCCTATTCTTTTTACTATTTTATTTGTTGTCTCATGTTCAAATCAAAACTCAGATTTAAATTATGATTTTAAGTCCAACTTTAGTAGTGTAAAAGAAAGTATATTTAATAAATCTGGTGAAATTTTGCAAGGTTATCATAGTATGGGTTATTCTTTTACGGAAAAATGTCTTGATAATATTGACTTTATTATGCCCATAAATATTGAAAATACGACTGTAAGTTATGAAGATAACTTAAAAGAAAGTGATTTCAGGCAGAAATTAAATATTGGAACAGATCTTCATGCACCAGTTGAGGCTGTAGACGTTGTTGCTGGAATAAATTATTCCAAACAAGCATCTGTTTCAAAATTAAGTAGATCTACTACTTATTATGCCTATGTAAAATTTGGTGAGAGTAAATTAAAAAATAAAGAAGATAATAAATTATATTTACGTGATAATTATAAGTCCTATTTTGATGAGAATGGCAATTTAAATAATCCCTATAATTTTGTTAAAAAATGTGGTGATGAAGTTGTTACTTCTCAAATATTCTCATCTAAACTATTAGTAACTTTAAAATTAAATTTTGAATCTCAATTTGCTTTAGATGAATTTAACACGAAAATAGGAGGAGTTCTCAATGCATTTATTATTGAAGGTGCCAATGCAGGGCCAACTGCAAAATTAAATTATCTATCACAAGAAACAAAAAGACAAATTCGCCTCGATTTATATGGTATTCAAATTGGTGGGCAACCAGAAGAAATGATGGATATTATATCTTCTCACAGTTCATGTAAACTTGATAATATAAAAGATTGTTCAACAATTTTTCAAAGATTAAATAAATATATTTCTCAAGATTATAAAATACAGTTAAATGAGCAAGATATTCATGTTTGGTCTATTGAAAGCTCAAGAACAACACCTTATGATAAGCTCAGTATTTTTGATAAAACAAATAAGCCAATCCACTTTAACTGGACTGATAATTTTTCAGATTCTACAAAATTAAGTAAAAAAAGGGCTCAATTTACCCATAAAATAGCTAAAGAAATTGAGAACTATAGAATTGCACAAGGATTACTTGATTCCAGTAATTTAGCTTACGATGAACGAATTGAATTACTAGATATATCAGAAAAGACAATGCAAAATATAAATTTTTTAAAAAACTATTCATCTCAATGTTATGTTGAGTTAAAAAAATGTTTAAATAGCATGGATATGGAATATACTAAGTTTTTAAGCAAATATGATGACTTTTTGTTAAAGCCAAATATTGGAAAATTGATTAGTAAAATTAGATCTGATAGTCAGCCATCATATGGTCAAAAAAATCGTTCTTCTCAAGATTTTTTAAATCTTAAAAATGTAATTGAAAATATGAATTATGCAAGTATTTATTTTAAGTTAAAAACAGTTGATAATAAACTTATAAGAGACACAAACCTGAGATTTAATTTAATGTGTAATAAGCCTTGGTATAGAGGTTTTGGGATTGATCATGTTTTATTTACGGGAGTTTATTCGAATTACGAAATAATGATGAATACAATTGTTATTAATTATGAAAGAAATTGTTCTAATAAAGAAATGGTTTATATTGCAAACCCCTCAAATGTAAATTATTCTGATTTTATCGTTGAAGTTTGGGGAAGAGAATAGCAAATTGAGAATAAGAATATTTTGTTTATTTAATTTAGCTATTTTTTAATTTTAATAACATTCTATCCTGTTTTGTCTAAATTTATTATTCTAGATAATATTATCATTTGATTATAAAAGAATAATCTTAAATCTCTTCATTAAGCTTTTATTAGACTACCTAAAAATAATGTCACTAATTAATTAATTTTGCTTGATTTTTAAAAAATAAATTCTATCATTCATAAAATACTTTTGGTCGGTCAGTTAAATTTATTAAAATAATTAGAGGTAATTAATGAGAAAACTATTCAAGTATTTTCCTGTTTATTCTTTCTTTTCTATTGCATTATTTTCTTGTGGGAAAACCGAGAAAAATTCGCGTAATGATTCATCTAATGAAACCTTATATAATAAGATGAGTTCTAGTATAAATGATCAAAATTTAAATGAACTTATTGCGAAAGATATTACAAATGATTCGACTAGTGTTATTCCTTCAGGAGATACCAATTATTATTCTATCCTTCAAGGGTTTAATAAAATGGGTTTTGTTTATACTGAAAAATGTGTAGATAGCGAAAATGTATTCTATCCTAAAATTGTTGAAAAATCGATTGTAAATTTATCTGATAATATGAAAGAAGAAGATTTTAGAAATGCTTTAAATATAGGTGTTTCTGCTTCTGTTCCTGTAAAAGCTTTTCAAGTTTCACCTGAAATTCAATATTCACGTGATGCTTCTGTCTCTAGATTAAGTCGTTCAACAACTTATTCGGTCTATGTTCGCTTAGGCGATAGTAAATTAAAAAATGCAAAAGAAAGTCGAATTTATTTAAAACCGTTTGCCTATAACTATTTTGATAATCAAGGAAAATTAATAGATCCCTATAATTTTATAAAAAAATGTGGTGATGAAGTTGTCGTTTCACAAAAATTATCATCACGCATTTTAATTACCTTAAAATTAAATTTTGACTCGATGAAAACTTTAAATACGGTAGAAGGTAAGCTTGGTTTAGCTCAAAATATTTTATCTGTAGGAGGTAAAATAGGAGTAAATGGAAATGTAAAATATTTAGATGAAGAAACAAAAAAAGGAATTCATTTAAATTTACACGCTGTGCAAATAGGTGGAAACCCTGCTGAATTAACAAAAATATTAAATTTAAAAAATAATTGTGAAATAACGAAAATAGATGAATGCCAAAATACGATAGATAAGTTAAATAAATATGTTTCAGAAGATTATAATAAGCAATTGGATCCTAATAATTCTGCATCTTGGTCAATAGAGTCATCTCAAACTGTTCCTTATGATGAATTAAATGTCTTACAGCCAAATGGTAAAACTTTCAATTTTTCTTGGCTTGATAACTATGACGAGTCCGTTGCTTACAGTAAACTTAAAAACACAATAAACCAACTTATATCTAAACAAGTAGATAATAACTCAATTGCAAACTCTTTATTGAATTCCTTAAATTTGGCAGCAGATGAAAAGAAAAACATTTTAGAAGTATTAAATAAATCAGAAATGAATATTGATATTTTAAGAAACTTTTCTAAAGAATGCTACAAAGATTTATCGAATTGTTTAGCAACAGCGAGTTTAAAAATTAATAATATGCTTTTAACTTATGATGATTCATTTTTAAAACCTAATATTGGTACTTTAATTGCAAAAATTCGTTCTAGTCAATATCCTTTGTCTGGCCAAAAAAATCGTTCTTCGGAAAACTTCCTCGATTTTAAAAGTATTATCGATAGCGGAAAATATTCAAGCCTCTATTTCCGTTTAAAAACAATAGATAATAAATTGATTACAAATAATAATATCCGTTTTGATATTATGTGCGATAAGCCTTGGTATAGAGGATATGATCCCGTCATTTTTTCTGGCGTATATGTAGGCTATGAAATATTGATTGGAGTTGTTCAATCAAATCATGATAATTTATGTTCAGGTAAAGAGATGGGGTATGTGGCAAGTCCAAGAAATGTTCCCTTTTCTGACTTTAATGTAGAAGTTTGGGGTAGGGATTAAACTTAAGCAGCATAAATAGGGAAGAATTTAAATAAAAAAGGGTAGCTTCAAAAAAGAAGCTACCCTTTTTTTAAGGTCTTAATTTAGCGAAGAACTGCTAAAAGATCAGACTTTAGAATGTTTTTTGCAATAAAGCGACCTTTGTAAAAACCACAAGATTCACATACAGAGTGTGGAAGTCTTGGAGCCGCACAATTGGAGCACTTAGATAGGTTGATTGCAGTGAGTGCATCGTGAGCACGACGAGAATTACGGCGTGCACGGGAAACTTTCATCTTTGGAGTTGGCATACTAGGATATCCTTTTGTTGTAATTTCAAGTAGTTAAGCTACTCTGAAGTACATTACACATTTTAGTCTAAAATAAACGAATGTGATAATCCCGAGATTTTTCCCCGCATCACATCACGCAAACAAAACGTTCAATCTTCATAATGGAGTCAATTGTCTATGTCAATAGCTATCCTGTGCGCTTTAAATCTTTAACCTCATTTTGTAGCTTTTTTTCTTCTTCATTTAGAGGTGGTGGGGGTTCTTCTCCTTTTTGAGAATTATCTGAATTTTTTCTTATGATTAGGCGTTTAGCGGAAGCTCGTAAAGCCCCTGCGAGGGTAGATTCAATAATGTCGCTGTCCTTTGGAACAGATTTGCGTATCATGTTTGCCAAAAGAAAAAGTTCTTCCTCTGAAAGTTTTGAATTTTCAATATTATTATGAAAATTATGAAGAAATTCAAGTACATAGTTAATGGCAACCCCTTGCTCAGGGTAAGCTTCTGCTGCTTCATATTCTTTTCTTCTTGGTTCCATTCCTCTGGAAAAAGTATTTATATTATCTTGTGCTGTATTTGTTCCCTCTTTAGAATGCGAATTCTTCATTGTATTTTCAATATCTCTAATTTCTTCAAGTATAGAGGAGATGTCAGTTCTGGATTTGTGAGCTAAACGATAGGCGGTCCAGTTAAATCCTGTTCGTATTGCATTTTGAGATAAGAAGTGAAGTCTTTCATTATCTTGTGTGTTGGCTTTATCGATTTTATTATTTTCAAGGATAGCCTTGTCTTGACCCCAATATTTTAATGAGGGGTCTTTGTTAATTAAAATAAACTTTTTAATATTTTTTATGGAATTTAAAAATTTATTATTTTTGTGCGATGAGCTTAATAGTTTCTTTTTTAGATTTGTAAACTCAGACATTTTTACAGCAAAACTTTCGGGGACATATTCAATATGGCTTGATGGGTCTAAAAACCATTGCCTTATTTCAGCTTCCTTTGCATCTTGCGAGATCATAGATGCCGCATGGGCATGTCCTTTTTCAAATAATAAATGGGTAAACAATAGAATTTGATCTGTTTTTTCATCTAAAATATTTCCAATAAAAAGTTCATCTCCAGGAGACTTTTTTAAGTGATAATGAGTTTGATGAACCGAAAAAACAACGCTGCCAATATTCCAGTCTGCTAAATTATAATCTTGAAACTTTTTAACATATTTTTGAGGATTTGTTTTATGATTTTTTATAGCTTCAAAAGACATGGTCTCAAATTCAATAAAAATCTGCAATTTTTTAGAACATTGTTTTAAACTAAATGGAAGATCACTTGATATAGAAGAATTTATTTTATCAATATTTTTTTTCGCTTCAACTAAATTACCATCAAAAAATACGGCACTCCAAGCTTTTAACAAATAAGCTTCAAATAAATTTAAGTCATTTCCTATTCTTCCTGAAAGTTCTAAAATTGTTTCTAATATTAATGTTCTATCTTCAGATGATATATTTCTTTCTCCACAAATTAATAAAGAAAATAATAAATGAACAATACTTTCACCATCATTATTTTCTACAGTAAAACGAATGACGCTTAAAATTTGTGGAAATAAAATACTATTATCAATCCATCCAATACATGACCTAAAAAATCGAGATAATACAGAGCCTCTTACTGGTTTTAGTTTTGGAAATAATTTTAAATTATCATTTTTATTATTTTGAACTTCTTCTGGATTTATAATGCTATTTAATAAAAGTTTAATATTTTTTCTGTCATCATTTGTGTTGAATACGATTTGTTCTTGAAGCTTCTTTTGAATTCTATAAATTTCAGACTCAATATTGCTTTTAAAAGATGATTTACGATCATCAATTGTTCTTGTTATTAAATTCGATTTTTCTGCTAAATGAATTAATTTATAAAATTCTTCAGTTCTTCTTTCTCTTTTTTTAATTTGTGAGGGAAAAAAACTTTTCATAGCTAAAATAGCTCTTCTTTTGCCATTTAAAGTGTTCCAACTGACTGCTTGATAATATTTTTCAGCTTGATCAAATTTTCCTAATGAAAGAGATAAATCTGCAATATGCTCTCTAATTTTTGGAACCAGAACAGGTGCTTCTTCAGAACATTCTTTCTCTATATTTTCGCTTAACATTTGTAGTTTAGAGATTATAAACTCAGCTGAAGTATTATCACATAAATCTTCAGTAGCAATAAGTAGTGCGGAATAAGCGCTATAAGCACATTTCTTTAAATTTGATCTGGATAAATATTCTGATATTTGAATGATTTCTGAAAGGGTAGTTTTTTCTTCTAAATTATTGCACATATATTCTGATAAAATAAAATATATTTTTGATTTTATTTCTTTATTAAGTAATAAAGATAGACTAAGCCAGATAAACTGATGTTCCCAATAGTAACAAATAAGTTGCCCTGTTAAAACATCTCTATTTTCGGAAACGAGCCCAATTTTAACAGCAATATTTAATGCTTCATAAGCTAAATGGAGAGGGTCTTTTTTCTTTTTTTCAATTCTTTCTTTTTCATCTTCATCAATATTATCGTCTTCTTCTTTTTTTATTTCTTGAAACTCATTTTCATCTTTTTCTTCTAAAATTAAATCGTCTGCGGGAACTTCATTTAGTGAAATATGTTCTTTGCCTTGATGATATTTATCTGAAAAAATCTCATTTATATTTGCTACTTTATTACTTAAAAGTTCTATAATGTCGGTATTTATTTTTAAATCAACCATAGCCCAAGTGGATAAAAAACGGGCTTGTTGACTGCTTAAATGATTTAATTTTGCTATCCAATAGGAACGTGTCCTATCATCTTTAAGGTTGGCAAAAGTAAGGTCTTGATTTTTTAATTGTAAAACTGATTTTTTTAATTCTTCATCTGTTATTTCTTCTTCCGTTCTTATTCCTATTATCCATTTCATGTTTAAATTTTGTTTTTTAAAAATTTTTAATAATATTGGCAATGAAGAATGGTCAGCTCTATTTAAGTCATCAATGATAAAATAAGAAATATTTGATGCTAAAAGTATTTTTTCAAACAGTTTTTCAATATTACTGTATAGCCATTCGTGTCTAATTTGAATTAATGAGTTGTTTGATGTTTTTTTAATTATATTTTTATTTTCACCATATTTTTTTAGTGAAGGTAATACATAAAATAGAGTTTCAACTTGATTCCCTAAGTTAAAAAAAATGGATTTCATTTCTTGTAAAAAAACGGGGTTTAAATATATTGTATAATTTAAAAGACTTTCACATAAACTATCTAGAGTAGAAAAAGGTATTTTCATAGAGCTAAATTTTATGGGATGAAAAAATGAATTTTTATTCAAAATACTTAATCCTAGGCTTAAACTTCTCATTAAATAATGTTTATTTGCAGAGTTTGTTTTAGCATCAACCCAAAATCTATTTTTATCTGATTTATTGTTTAATATAAATTCACTTATTGCATCTGGTATTTCAAAATTTTTATTTAAAATAGAATTATAATGTTTTTCATTTAAATTAAGTTGAAAATTAGAATAAGAAGAACTTAAATTTTGTAATTCAATGGTATCTGTTAACTTATTTGACATCATCATAAATTCAAAAGCAATTTCTCTAGCATTAGACATTCTTTTTTCAGGTAAAGGATCAAGTGTTTTTAAAAGTATTGTTCTTAATCGTTTCATCGTATCAAATAAGGGATGTCTTACGGTCCATTTATGCCATTCGCCACCAAAAATAAAAGTATTTTGTTCAGGTAACAAATATATTTGCCAGAGTTGATTGACGACACTCAAGCCTTCTATTTTGATCATGCCAAAATCCCAAGCCATAATAGCGGCAAGGCTAAAAATATCTGAGTTTTCTCGGTAAGAACCTTCTATAAAGCCTCTTGCTTCTGGTGGCAGCCAAAAGTTTTTCTCAATAATTTTTTTAGAAATAGAAACTTGTTCTTCATTATTTTCAAATTCATTGCTATTAGGAATGAAATGGGAATAGCCTCCATCTAATAAAACAATATGAGGCACTTCTTCTTTTCTTTCAAAAAATTCAGATTCATAAGTTTGTTTAATATCAACCGTAGCTCTATCTCGAATAAGAATATTTTGAGGTTTTAAATTTCCGTGAATAATCCCTTTTGAGTGATAAAAAGATAAATTTTCAAATACTCTTACCCAAAAGCGGAGTCTATTGCGAATACGAACTAAGTCTGTAATTTTTAAGGGTTGATCTTTTTTGTTTAAATCAAATAAAGTAACACCTTCAACCCATCTTGATAAAACTTCAAATTCATTTGCTTTTAATAAAAGCTCCATATTTTCACCATATTCAAATTGCAATGCATTTTGAATGAGATCAAAGTTCTCTTGAATTTTAAGTTTACAAAATCGAGATTTGCTCAAGCCTTCTACTTTTACTGTTTTTTTTCTAAGCTCATCTGCACGTTGTTGCATACGCGCCATCATGGGGCTGCTTTTTATTTTATGGCTAGCCACCTTTTCAACGCTTGCGTCTTCTCTCTGAGATATTTGTGCAATGAGCCTATCGTTATCCATATTACCCCGAGTCTTTAGATAACTTTTTTCCAATAGAGTTATCGGTGTAAACTTTTTGTTCCATAGGATTGTTATAAAAAATTAAAAACTATTATAATCAAATTGATAAACAATGCATTGAACTTACAATTTTAAAATGCGTTTAAGGAGGCTGATTCATGAAAGAATCTGTATTAGTTGAAGAGTTTGCAGAAAATGCTTCATGGATTGAAATTAGCCAATCTGCTTTTGCAAAAAATGTTTCAATTTATCGAAATACTTTAGAGACGCATATTCTATTAGGTGCCGTTCTGAAAGGAAATGCTTACGGACATGGGTTTTTACAAACTTTAGAAGTTTTACATGGGTATGTAGATATTTTATTTGTTATCAATCCTATTGATGCTTTTAAAATTAGAAAATATGAAAAAGAAAATGAATTGATCCAAAAAAGAGTGGTTGTTTTAGGCTCTATTTCTCCAGATGAAGCCGTTATTTGCGCTAAAAAAGTAGTTGAAGTTGCCATTACCGATGAAAACTGGGCAAATTATATCTCGCATTTAAAACGATCGGAAAAAGAAAAAGGAAACAGTTACAGACCTTTAAAGGCTCATGTACATATTGATACGGGGCTTTCCCGTGAAGGTTTTCTGCTTGAGGGTCTTGAAGAAAAAATTTCATTTTTAAAAGGAAATGAATCTTTAATTCATGTCCAGGGTGTCATGTCTCATTTTGCCAATACAGAAGACGTTACAGAACAATCTTACGCTTTTGAGCAATTGTCTAAGCTAGATAAAGCTCATGATATCATAAGTGAATTTCTAGGGTTACCTTATCATTTGGAAAAGCATATTGCTCAAAGTGCCTCTACAATGATTATTGCGAAATCTCACTATGATATTGCTAGGGTTGGAATTTCCATTTACGGGCTTTGGTCTTCTAATGAAACAAAATTGTCTGCAAAAGTGGTAAAAAGTGAACTGCCGGGCTTAAAACCATCTTTAACTTGGAAATGCAAAAGTCAAAGTGTTAGAAAAATATTATCAGGAACTTATATTGGTTATGGCTGTTCTTGTAGAGCAGAGCGGGATCTTCGTGTGGCTCTTTTACCGGTAGGCTATTTTGATGGTTATCCAAGACTTCTATCCAATAAAGGATATGTTTTAGTTAATGGAGTTCGTTGTAAAGTTTTAGGAAGAGTCATGATGAATCATATTATTGTTGACGTAACCGAAGCAACAAGCGAAGAAGCAAATGAGGTTGTTGCGACACTGATTGGAAGAGATGGATCGGAATCCGTATCTGCAGAAAATATTGCGGAATGGGCTCAAACCATCAATTATGAAGTTGTCACACGAATTGGTTCTCATCTTAAAAGAATGGTCGTTGATTAGTGAAAACAAATTTATTCCATTACGAATTACCTGAAGATCTTATTGCTCAAGTTCCTTTAAAAAATAGAAATGAAAGTCGGCTTCTCGTTTGTAATTCAAAGCAAAAATCAATATTCGATAAAAACTTTAATGAATTACCAGAAGTATTAAACAATATCTTTAAATTAAAAGAAAATAATTCCAAAGTTTTATTAATTGCGAATAATTCTCGAGTTTATCCTGCGAGAGTTCGTATTCGAAGAAAAACAGGAGCTCGTGGCGAGGTCTTTTTTCTTGAAAAGGGAATAAAAACTCAATATAAATGTTTATTAAGACCTAAAAGCAAATTAAAAATAAATGAAATATTATATGCAGATAATGATAAAGAAATTCCTTTATTTAAAGTAACAAATTTTGATCCACCAATGGTATCTTTGGTTGACGATAGATCATTGGATCACATTTTAGATGAATTTGGTGAAATGCCTCTTCCTCCTTATATTCAAAGAGATCCTCAAAAAAATAAAGCAAATATTAATTTAGATAACGAGCGTTATCAAACAGTATATTCAAATATCAATGAAAAAGGAAGTGCCGCGGCTCCCACCGCTGGATTGCATTTTACCCCTGAAATTATGGAAAAATGTCAAAATGAAAATGTTGAATTTGGATATGTAACTTTACATGTAGGTTTAGGTACATTTTTACCAGTTCAATCACAAGATATTCATGATCATGAAATGCATGAAGAATATTATTTTATATCTGAAGAATTATCTGAAAAGCTAAATCGATTTTTAGAAAATGAATGGCCAATTGTATTTGTTGGAACGACATCTCTTAGAGCAATAGAGAGTTATTTTAGATATATTTTTCCAGATCAAAATAAAAATAAAATAATGAAGCTTGCAAGTGAAAAAAAATTAAAATCAATTTTAAATAATGAAATAAATAAATGGATACCAACTAAAATATTTATTTATCCAGAATATAAAAATCATCAAATTATTCCTTTAATTGGAAATGCTATCATAACCAATTTTCATCAACCAGAGAGTACGCTTGCAATGCTAATAGCTGCTCTAATGGGTTTTGATTTCTGGAAAGAATTTTATAATTATGCTATAGAAAAAAAGTATCGTTTTTTTAGTTATGGAGATTCAAGTCTTCTCGTTTTTGGAGCAAATTTTTAATCATGTTAACTAACAGAAATTTAATTGAGTTTTCGAATATTAAATCATTACAACTTTCAAAAGATTTTAAAGAAGGTTCACTTGATACAAAAGATTTAAAAGCAAACGATTTAATAAATGAGTTTTCTCAAGTTATTGAAAAAGGAATTGCTACAAATGCAGATCTCTCCTTGCTTGAAAAAGTTGGCCCAAGAGTTACTAAATTAAAATTTGGAAATGTTGAATTAGAAACACCCATATTTATGCCTGTTGGAACAGTTGGGAGTGTTAAATCTCTTTCTCCTGAAGATGTTTATTCTATTGGATATAAAATTATTTTAGGAAATACATATCATTTAAATTTAAGGCCAGGAATGGATCTCATGCGTGAATTTAATGGCTTACATGAATTTATGAGATGGCCTGGAGCTATTTTAACAGATAGTGGTGGTTTTCAGGTAATGAGTTTAGCTAAAATTCGTAAGTTAACAGAAGAAGGAGCTACTTTTGCAAACCATATTAATGGTGCAAAAATTACATTAACACCTGAAAGTGTAGTTCAAATTCAAGAAGATATTGACTCCGATATTCAAATGGTTTTAGATGAATGTACACCCTACCCAGCAACTCATGCGGAAGCATTATCAAGCATGGAACGTTCTATGCGTTGGGCAACAAGAGCACGTAGCGCAAGAAAAAAATTAAATAGAGCACAGTTTGGAATTGTTCAAGGTGGAATGTATGGCGATTTAAGGGTTAAAAGTGTAAAACAACTCATTGAAAATAATTTTGAAGGTTATGCCATTGGAGGCCTTTCCGTAGGCGAATCTAAAAGAGAAATGCGAAGGCTGCTTTCCGCCACAATTCCTTGGATGCCTCATGATAAGCCAAGATATTTAATGGGTGTTGGAGCTCCTGATGATTTAATAGATGCCATATTACTTGGTATTGATATGTTTGACTGTGTTATGCCAACTCGAAATGCACGTAATGGAAGTGTATTTGTAAGATCAAGTTCTTCTGCAAATGGTAAAATTCAAATAAAAAACTCTATTCATAAATCAAGTAAAGAGCCTTTAGATTCATGTTGTAATTGTTATACTTGTAAAAATTACTCCAGAGCATATTTGCGTCATCTTTTTGTTGCAGAAGAACTATTGGTTTTTAGGCTATTGTCGATTCATAATTTGCAGTTTTTATTTGATCTCACAAATGAAATGAGAGAAGCTATTAGGGCTGGAAATATATTTGAAAATGTTTCGGAAATAAGAAGGATCTTTGCACCTGGGAGTTTATAATTCATGGGGAATAGTAGGCAAAATAATATAAACTATGATAGCAATGAGAAAAATTTGCCGCTATTTGTAGGTTCCCATGAAACTCAAGGATTTATGAATGAAATTATAAAAACTTCGAGAGAAAGAAAAAAAAACGAAAAAGAAATTAAAAAATGGTGGTTTTGGCTAGGTTTTTTGGGTGGAATTTTTATAGCAAGCTTAGGGATTTTTTTCACTTTTACCACAGTATATTTTATTGAAAATTCAATTTTAGAAAAGCCAAATTTTAATAATCAAAAAGTAATTTGCGAAAAGAAATAAAAATAGCTAATATCTAACTGATTTGTTAAACGCTTTTAAAAGAGGTATTGTATGTCTATGAATATAGGATTTTTTAATAAAAAATTTGTGATTATTTCAGCTACCACAGCTTTAATGATTGCAGGATGTTCTTCTTCACCAAAATATGTTAAAACAGAAATTATTTCTAACTCAACAAAAACATTAGAGACTCCAGAGTGGGTTTTGAATCCATCAATTATGCATGAAGAAGGTTCTAATATTATATTTATTCATAAAGTAACACTAAGCGGTTCTTCTCGCCCAGATGCTTGTGTTTCCATGGCGCGTACACAAGCTGTAGGTGAAATGATGAAGTATATTAAAAATGCTGTAACAACTTCTGGACAAGTTGAAGACCTAAATTCTTCTTCTGACCCTTCATTATCTTCATTAACTGCATTTCTATCTCAAGGTAATATTTCTGGAGCAAAAGTAACTACTTCTTATTGGGAACAAACAATGGAAGCAGATGAATCTGGATTTAAACCAACTAAAAGATTGATGTGTGCTGTTCAAGTAGCAATTGAAAAATCTGTTTTAGATAAACAAATGCGTGATGCTATTAACGGAACACCTGGTGGAAATCCTGAAATCCGTAGAAAATTGTTAGATGCACAAAAATCGTTTATTGATAATGTTGGAAATAAAGATGCTGCAAAAGAACCAAATAGCAGTGATATAAAATCAAATTCGGATTCTGTCTCTAAAACAGAAACAAATGTAGATCCAAAATCTGAATAATAAATAAATTGAAAAAGGTAAATAAATTAAATCATTTTTTTTATAAAAATTTAATTTGTTCATTTTAATAATAAAGGTGAGTTATGTTTATTAAAAGTAATAAAAACTTTATATCCATTTTAGGGACTTCAATATTTATTTCATTAAATACTTATGCTCAAACAGATCCTTGTTCTACTTTAGCAGATTTACAAACTAAAACAGATACGAATTCTTTTGTGGGTTATGGTTCGGCATCTACTCAAAAAGAGGCAGATCAAAATGCTCAAGTGGATCTTGCTCGTAACATTCGTCAAAAAGTAACAGCAACCTCAACAGTAGATGAAACTAAAGACGATGCTTCATTAAAAGCAACTTCAAAGTCTGTCGTTTCTGAAGTATTGATAGGTGCTAAAGTACTAAAAAGATGTTCTGATAAGGGAACATTTTCTGCAGTAGTTACTTTAGAAAAAAAAGCTTTTGTATCTTCAATGACTGAAAAATTAACAGCAAATATTAAAAAAGCAGATAATTTAATTCAAGCTATCGAAAAAGCCAAATCAGATGAAGCTATGGGCAAAAGCGTTGATAATGCTAAAAAATTTCTAGCAGAATACCAAGACAATTCAGAATCAGACTTTGAAGTTTGCAAAGTTTATAAAGGTTGTTCTGAAATAAATATTGATAACATCCATAATTTAGCAGAATTGGTATCTAAAGAAGGTGATAAAGATCAATATGTTTTTATTACAAATAACGATAAAGTTTCAACAGCATTAAGAGATGATCTCATTACTTTGTTAGAAGATGATCCAAAAGAAAAAATAAAAATAATGGACGGAGCTGTTACTGAGGCAGGAAGTGATTCTAAACGTAAAATTCTTGCTAGCTGTAAGGCAAAAGTAGGTTCAAAAATTCCTGGGACAGACGATCGTATTGTAGAAACTCGTTGCACTTTAGAAGCGTATATTGGAAAACAAAAAAAGTTTCGCAAAGTATATAGCTGTAAAGCTACAGTGGATTCCGAAATTTCAGTTGATGACGCGGTATCGACGTGTTCTGGAAGACTTGTTTTAGAATAAAATTTTAAGGTTTTCCGCTCTTTCGTTAAATCTAGGAACCCAATTTTTTACAGTAAATATGCCAAAACTTATGCTTTTTCAAATGATAAAAAATAAAATTCTTTCTATATATTAAATATATTAGTCCGAAAAGGTTCCTAGAATTAATCCATAGGAGTCTAAAGTGGATGAATCTTCAAAATCAAAATTAAATTCCACACTTGATACAAGTACTTTAGATCTATCGGAAGATAAAATAAAAGACCTATTAGCCCAAGTAACAGCTATTAATAAAACACAAGCTATTATTGAATTTAATTTAGATGGAACTATTTTAAATGCAAACAAGAATTTTTTAAATGTGATTAGTTATAATATTGATGAAATTGTTGGGAAACACCATCGTATTTTTTGTGAGTCAAGTTACTTTAATTCAAATGAATATCGTTTGTTTTGGGAAAAATTAAATCGAGGTGACTTTGATTCGGGTGAATATAAACGTATAGGTAAAGACGGAAAAGAAATTTGGATTCAAGCTTCTTATAATCCTATTTTTGATTTATTTGGGAAGCCATATAAGATAATTAAATTTGCTACAGATATAACCAGTCAAAAATTAAAAAATGCTGATTATGAAGGACAAATTAGCGCAATTGGAAAATCTCAGGCAATAATTGAATTTAATTTAGATGGTATCATCCAAAATGCGAATGATAATTTTTTAAATACAATGGGTTATTCTCTTAGTGAAGTAAAGGGAAAACATCACAGAATGTTTTGTGAAACAAATTACACAAATTCAAATGAATATCGTTTATTTTGGGAAAAATTAAACCGAGGTGAATTTGATTCGGGTGAATATAAGCGCATTGGTAAAGGTGGCAAAGAGATCTATATTTCTGCTTCTTATAACCCTATTTTTGATTTAAATGGAAAACCTTTTAAAATTATTAAATATGCATCTGATGTAAGTAAACAGAAATTAAAGGATCAAGAGTTAAATGCTCTTTCAAAAACACAAGCTGTAATTAATTTTAATTTAGATGGAACTATAATTGAAGCAAATGATAATTTTTTATCAACAATGGGATATAGAATGGATGAAATAAAGGGAAAGCATCATTCTATGTTTTGCGATTCTAAATATACAAATAAATCGGAGTATCGTGAATTTTGGAATAAGTTAAATCATGGTCAGTTTATTACAGGCCAGTTTCAAAGATTTGCTAAAGGGAATCGCGAAATTTGGCTTCAGGCATCTTATAACCCTGTATTTGATCTTTCTGGTAAAGTATTTAAAGTAGTTAAATATGCTACTGAAATAACCAAAGAAAAAAAAGAATGGCTAGATCTTGTTCGAATTTTGGGAGAGACAGCGATTCAGTTGGGTGCAGCTTCAGAAGAGCTTGCTACCACTGCTTCTCAATTAGCAGCGAATGCTAAGAAGACGACAGAACAATCTATTAGTGCTTCTGCAGCTTCAGAAGAAGTTTCAAAAGGAGTTCAGTCTGTTGCAACTAGTACAGAAGAGATGGCTGCTTCCATAAAAGAAATTTCGAAAAATACAATAGCAGGCTCCGAAAAAACGAAACAAAGTATGAAACGTGCTCAAGAGACAAATGTTTTAGTGACTCAATTAGGAGTTGAAAGTAAAGAAATTGGTTCGGTGATGAAAACGATAAGTTCAATTGCGCAGCAAACAAATTTATTAGCATTAAATGCTACAATAGAAGCTGCAAGAGCCGGAGATGCTGGTAGAGGATTTGCTGTTGTTGCAAATGAAGTCAAAGAGCTAGCAAAACAGACAGCAAAAGCAACAGAAGATATTTCAGTTAAAATTGGGACTATTCAACAAAGTACTTCAAATGCAGTATCTGCAATTGGAGATATTTCTAAGTCTGTAGAAGAAATCAATACCATTTCAATGACAATTGCATCCGCAGTTGAAGAACAGGCTGCTACTACGAATGAAGTATCTCGAATTGTTTCAGAGTCCAGTAAAGCTGTAGAAGGAATTTCTATTTCAATTAAAGATGTATCTGAATCCGCGACTCAAAGTTCAGCAGGTGCTTCGCAACTACAGGATGCAGCAAAAGGATTAAGTCAATTAGCAATAAAACTTCGTGATTTAGTAGCTAAATTGGAAGCAAAATAATTAAATATTTTTTAAATATGATTCATATTTTTTGGAATGATTCTTTTTTCTAAAAAATTAGTGTTTAATATTTAAATAAAACCAGAAATATAAAGACTAAATAATTTTAAATTTTCTTAAAATAAAGCTTTCTTTAATTATAACCTAATTTACATATAAATCGAATTTTGTATTTAGATTCAAAATTCTGTCAGCAAGTTTGATAAATAAACAATTCCGATTATTCTATAATTAAACCAAAAGGGGAATTATGTTTATCAGAGAATGTTTTTTTAAATTCATAAAATTATTTATTTTATTCGGTTTATTAAATAATTTTGAATCATATTGTAAGGATTTGGTTTTTTGTCATGATGAAATTGAATCATTTCCTTGGTTTGAGCATGAAGGAAATGGGTTAAATACAGTTGAAATGAATTTGGTCGATGAAAAGCTTGAGGATGTGGATATAAAACAACAATCTTTACCTTGGCAGAGTTGTTTAAAAGAATTAAAAGAGAATAAAATAGATGGTGTTTTTGCTGCTAGTTATTTACCAGAAAGGCTTGAAATAGGAGCCTACCCAGGAATACCCTTAGGAGCTAAAAAAGGCATACCTGATGAAAGCAAAAGAACACATATCTCTGAATATGCTCTTTATATAAAAAAAGGCTCTCAAGTTAAATGGGATGGAAATAAAATTACCGGTGCTAAAAAGGTGGGAGCACAAAGTGGATTTTCTATTCTCACTTTGCTTAAGAAACAAAAGGAACAAAAAAATATAGAGTTTATTGATGAGTCAGAAAAGAGTTCAAATGCCTTAATTTATCATATAGCCAAAGGAAATTTAGATGCTGCTGCGATAATGTCCCTTCAAGCAGATAAGATTATTAAATCAAATAAAGATTTTTCAAATATTGAAAAAATACAACCAGCATTAGAAAAAAAAGCATATTATTTAATTTTATCACATAAACTTGTTAAAGAAGAACCTGAACTCGCAAATAAAATATGGAAAACATTGCAAGAAGTAAGAAACTCAAGCGAATATAAAGTAAAAGTAAAAGAAATTTTTAAAAAATATTTTTAAAAATCGATTAATTCATTAAAAAATTCAATAAAAATAAAAACAGATAAAAGTTGTTCTTAAATTTTATTATTTTAAGATATAAATAAAATTATTTTAAAAATATTTTAGTTACTTTATATTTGGTTTGAAATAGTGAAAAATTTTAAGCATTCATAATTATTGCTTTAATAAAAAAAAGTGTTTGTTAATTCTGATAAAATTATAAATATATAATAATTAATATTTTTAAAATTCAATTTAAACCTATAGTTTTTTGTTAATTATTTAATTAAATAAACAATTGACTATTTGTTTATTTAATTTATAAATGCCTTGGTTTATTTTTAATATAATAAACTAAATTAAAATAAAAATTTATATTAATATTATTAATATCTTGGAAAGGAATTTTTTTTTCATGAAATTATCACAATCAAAAGGTTTTTTTCTATTTTCTTCTCTATTTTTTAATTCAGGAATATATGCAAATCAAGAGAATATAGAAGATATTCAATTAAAAATATCAAATACCATTAAATGTGATAATGATTTTTTATATTCGAATCAAAATAATAATTATGATAAAGATAAGCCCAGGAGTGCGCCTATTCCTCAAAATGAATTATGGCCAGAAGGTAAAGTTTATTATAAATTTTCTCCTGGACATTTTAATTTTGAACAAGTTGCAAAAATTAAAGATGCGATGAGAACGATAATGGAACTTCCAAAAGTATCTATCTCTTTTGAAGAAGCAAAACAGATTGTAGGTAACAATTATATATTAATTACGCGTGTGAATAATCAAAATCAAGATTTAGGATGTTCTGCAAATGTTGGAAGGGTACATCCAAATAACCCATATCCACACTCCTTAACCTTGGGCACAGGCTGCGTAAATGATAAAGGAACAGTTTTGCATGAACTGCTTCATGTTTTAGGATTTTATCATGAGCAATCTAGAGAAGATAGAGATAATCACGTTTCTATTTTGTGGGACAATATATCAGAAAGTGCAAAATATAATTTTTCCAATTACAAAAATCACAATAATACGCGATTTACTCCATATGACTATGATTCAATTATGCATTATGATCCATATGGATTTTCACAAAATTTATATCCAACAATTATTCCAAAAGAATGTTTAGATAATTATCGTCAAAACCCTTATAATTATTACAGATATAATACAGAAAATTGGTATGGGCATCATGCTGCATTGTTTAGAAGTTGTCCAAAAATGAAAGATATATCTGTGCATAAAAATAATTTAAGTCCAGGAGATATCTATTCTTTACAAATGATGTATCCAAAAGATAAAAAAGAAGTGATTGATTATAAAATAGAAGTGATTGATGATAAAATAGAAGTGATTGATGATAAAATAGAAGTGATTGATGACAAAAAAGAAGTGACTGATGATAAAAATACTGGCGTTGAGATATTAGATTTTGATGAAAAAGACCTTGAATGTTGTTTAAATAAAAAAGTTCCAACAGATTGGCGTTTCATTGATAAGAAAAATATTCATATTTGGTATATGTTTGAGCCAAATCAAAATGGAAAATCTTGTACTTTACATTATCAAGTTTATACATTTATTAATCATCAAGAAGGATGGAGAACGGAAGCAAAAAGAGAATATATTTTTCAAAATTAAATCATTTCTTTCTGTAGTGAAAAAAATTTAAAATTATAAATTAGATTTTTTTCATATTTTGTCTTATAAAATAATAAAAAACAATATAAAAAAAATATGCTGTTACGTTTGCAGAAATAACCCAAATTGCATGCTCAGTTAAAATATCTAAAGAATTTCGAACATGACAATTTAATAATAAAATGGTAGTAGTTGAAAAAATTGGTAAAATTATAACTAACCAAGATAGCTTTAAATAAATATATCTTCTTTTAAAGCGATTAAAAAATAAAAGTGTAAATAAAAATGGGACAATAGTATAAATAACTCCAGAGCAAAAAGATAATAAAAAAGAGTTGTTTAGTAAGTTAAGAATATTATAAGATGTTAAATTAGAGTTGCTATTAGAACACAGAAATAAAGAAAAAAAGTAACCAAGGATAGAAAAAAATAAATATATAAAACAAATTTTTAACTTTGATTGAACAAGATCGCTTGAAATTTTATTTTTTAAATAATGAGCTTTCGAAATAAATTTTGAATTATTAATATATGAAGGGTTTAAAAACTCTTCATACAATTTTTGTTGTTCTTTTTTCATTATACACCTCATCATTTTTTTTCTGAAACAATATTTTTTATTGTGATTAATATTCTTTGGTAAGATTTTCTTAAAGAAACTTCACTTTTTCCTAATTTCAATGATATTTCTTTAAATGAAAATTCTTCCACATTTCTCATTTTAAATAAAGATCTTTCTTGTTCCTTCATGCCTTTTAATATCAATTCAACTTTATCAAGCTTTTCATCAGAGATCATATCTTCTTCAATTTTAGATAATTCATCAGGTAAGACTGTATTTTTATTTAAAACGGAAATATTTTTTCTTAACCAGTCAATACAAGTATTATGGACTATTGTAAAAAACCAAGGAAGCGCTGCTCTTCCTTTTTCATAATGATGAATGCTTTTGTGAAGTTTAAAAAAAATTTCTTGAATAACATCTTCCATATCATTATGGGGTATTCCACGTTTTATTCCATAAGAATAGACTTTATTGTAATGCCGATTAAAAAAAAGATTAAATGCAAAACTATGTCCTTCATACCAATAGTTTAGCAAATTTTCATCACTTTCCAATTTGGGATCAATTTTAGACATGAGATTCCTCAATAATTAATATTAACATTTGCTAAATAAGGTATGCAGCAAAATGCTAAGAAAATGGAAGTAACAATTTTTTTTTCTTTTGTCACATTTTAAACTTCTTATACGAATACAATAAGGAAAGAAGAATGATTTAAGTGTCCTTATTAAATTATTCTTCTTTTACAAGTTTAATTATGGAGTTCAAAAAAATGAAAAAAAATGTAATATTAGTAGCTTCCGTTTTATTTTCTTTTATCTCTTTAACTTCAATGGCGAGTGATAATAAAGAGAATATGAGAGAATATAGCAATGATATGAGTTTAGAGAAAAATAGCAATCAATATAAAAAACTAAATGAGAGAATTTCTTTTTTAGAAAATGAAAATGCTAAAAGAATTTTAAAAGATAAGTTTGAACGTGAAGATGCAGAAAGGGTATACCAAGAAAACTTAAAATCACTCAAAAGTAAATGATATTTAAAAAATAAATAAAAATTTTGTCGTTTTTTTATTAAAATTTATATATATAAAATCTCATTCGTTTCATTTTTTCAATATATAGGAATGGGTGAGATTTATGAAAAAAATAAATACGGCAATTGTAGGGTTTGGTCTTTCTGGCTCCACATTTCATGCTCCGGTTTTTCTAAGTATTCCACATTTTGAGTTTAAATATGTTGTTTCATCAAAACCAGAAAATATAAAATTAAAATATCCAAATGTAAAAGTGATTTCTAACTTTAATGACTTATTAAAATTACCGGATCTTGATCTTATCATAATTACAACTCCAAATAAAACGCATTTTTCTTTAGCAAAGCTAGCGCTTCAGCATGGAAAAAACGTTGTCATAGATAAGCCCTTTGTATTAACTTTTGATGAAGGAACAGAGCTTTGCCAAATTGCTCGCTCTAAAAATCTTTTTTTAAGTGTTTATCAAAATAGACGTTGGGATAACGGTTATTTAACTTTAAAAAAATGTCTGAGCGAAAATTTATTAGGTGAGATTTTTAATTACGAAGCTTATTTTGATAGATTTCGACCCACTGTCTCTGAAACAAAATGGCGTGATTTAGAGGGCGAGGGAACGGGTTTATTATATGACCTAGGTTCTCACTTAATTGATCAAGCAATTGAATTGTTTGGTATGCCGGAAGAAATATTAGCGGATATTGAAATGCAAAGAAACGGTGCAAAAGCGATAGACTATTTTAAATTAATTTTTAAATATAAAAAATTGAGAGTTACCTTAGGGGCTTCAAGTATGATGCCTTTGCCACGTCCTGTTTTATCTGTGCATGGAACAAAAGGAAGTTTTGTTAAAAATGGATTAGATCCTCAAGAAAACGATTTAAGAGCTGGAAAAACACCTTTAATACCAAATTGGGGTGAAGAAATGAAAGAGGGAGGCGCATTTATTTCTTTATTGAAGGGAGATAGCCTTTCAGAATCGAAAATAAAATGTGTCCCTGGTTCTTATCAGGAATATTATGAAAAAGTATTTCAATGCTTAATAAATAAAAATCAAAATCCAGTTGATCCTTTATCATCTTTAAATGGAATTAAACTAATTGAATTCGCTTTACAGAGTGCAAGTTTAAAAAAATGGATTGTTACGAATTCATAATCCGCTTTTTAATACCGATTTAAAATTTAATAATCTTAAAGCATTTAAAGTAACAAGGACGGTTGCTCCCGTATCAGCAAGAATGGCCATCCAAAGTTGTGTATCTCCAAAAATAGTTAAAATCAGAAAAATAGCTTTTAACCCAATTGCTAGAAAAATATTTTGCTTAATATTTAGCATCGTTTTTCTTGATAAAACAATAGCATCTACAATTGAGTTTAAATTATTTTTTGATATTACAATTTGAGAAGTATCCACGGCAACATCAGTGCCTCCACCCATAGCAATCCCAATTTCGGCTGCAGCAAGAGCAGGAGCATCATTAATACCGTCACCAACCATGGCAACTTTTTGAGTCTTTGAAATGTTTTGAATATAAGAAAGTTTATTTTCTGGTAAAAGTTCTGCAATGACTTCTGTATTCATATTTTTTGTAATCGCATTTGCTGAAATTTTATTATCCCCAGTTAAAATAATGCTACTGATTCCTAGTTGTTTTAATTTTTCAAGAGATGATTTTGCTTCTGGTTTAAGGGTATCGGATAATGCGATAAAACCCTGTGCTTCTTGTTCCATTAATAAAACTGCGATTGTTTTTCCTTGCTCTTGATAACTTTTTATAAGTGAATTTTGTTTTGAATTTAATGAATTTAATTCATTTGCATAAATTGGAGAACAAATGATTGTTAATTTATTCTCAATGAGAGCGCTCGCCCCTTTTCCAGATAAATTTTTAGCATTTTGTACTTCATTTAATATTATTTTTCTTTCATTCACTTCATTAAGTATGGCAATGGCAAGAGGATGAGTCGACTTTGATTCCACCATTCCAGCAAATTTTAACAACGTTTCTTCATTTTTTTCAAAGGAAATAACATCTGTTACCTTTAGCCTTCCATGAGTTATTGTGCCTGTTTTATCAAAAGCAATTGTTTTAATTTTTCCCAAGGATTCTAATGCAGAAGCATTTTTTATAAGAATTCCCAATTTTGTTGCAGCTGTAATAGCAGAAGCAATTGCAGATGGGGTAGAAATAACAAGTGCGCATGGGCAACCAATGAGAAGTATGGTAAGACCACGGTAAATCCAATCTACCCAAGGCATTTGAAAAAATAGGGGAGGAATGATTGCAGTGAATAGACCTATTAAAAGAATGATAGGCGTGTAGATTCTGCTAAAACTTTCAATGCTTCTCATGACTCTCGATTTTGAGCTTTGAGCTTCTTCAACCATTTTGAGCATTCTGGTAATAGCATTATTATTTCCAGGTAGAGTTGCTTTAACAATAATATTTCCATCCGTATTTATCGAGCCCGCAACAACTTTATCACCTTCTTTTTTATGAACAGGTAAGGATTCTCCCGTTAAGAGAGCTTCATCTATGTTTGCTGTTCCTTTAAAAATTTCACCATCTATAGCTAGACGTTCCCCAGGTTTTATTTCTATATGATCACCAATTTTTATCTCTGAAGATTTTATTTGTTTCGTTAATCCATCTTTTGTAACAAGGAGAGAGGTATCTGGGAGTAAGGAAGCTAAGGATTGAATTCCTTTTTTAGCGCGTCTTGAAGTGTATCCTTCTATTGTTTCACCTAGCATAAAAAGAATAATGACAGCAGCTGCTTCTTCGGAGGCACCAATAAATATCGCGCCAATTGCAGAAATACTCATTAAGGTCTCTACACTAAAAACATATCCTACTTTCATCATGGTCCATGATTTTTTAAGGATTGGTAAAAGAGCGACTAAAGTAACAATTGCAAAAGAAATAAGACCGATATTTTTTGAAAAATATTCAATTAACCAAGAAAAAGCAAAAGCAATACCTAAAAAAACAATAGGAAGCCAATTAGTGGAATCATGATTATGATTGTGACTATGGTCATGATTGTGCTCATGAGTGTGATTCTGATTTGTATTATGGTTATGCTCTTTTTCGGAAGTGTTTTTATGTGGCTTTGTTTTTTTAAAATAGTTTGATTTTTTGTTACTATTAGAGGTAACAAATTCTTTTTTTAATTTATCTTTAATCCTTAAATGAGTTTTTTCAGTATTAAACTTCATTGGTTCTGGTATTTCTGTTAATTCAAAACCAAGGTTTTTAATTCCTTTTTCAACTTTATCTTTTGTGTCGTTATTATTATAAAAATTTAAGGTAAATAACGAAGTGGCAAAGTTAATTTTTGCCTGATTTACCCCAGAAATTTTTTTGCAAAAAATTTCAATTTTATTTGCACAGCTAGGACAATCCATCCCTTTAATACTATATTTTTTTGTAATTAATTCATTAGGTTTCATGTTAGCCTCTTCTAAACTGCAAAAAAGTTGCAAAAGTTTTGACAAACAAAATCAACTTGATTATTCTATTATAGGGTAGGGGGGTATACTATGTCAAGCGCTAAAAAAATCAAATCAAAACATATAATTACAAATAAAGAAAAACTTATTTCAAGAGTTAAAAAAATAAAAGGACAATTAGAAGGTGTAGAAAAGTCTTTGGAAAATGATCAAGATTGTAAAAAAATTCTTCATATCATTTCTTCTATAAGAGGAGCCTTAGGGGGCTTAATGGCTGAGGTAATGGAAAGCCATATTTTAAATCATATGGAAGAAGATAAAGAAACATTAACAGAGAAAGAAATTAAAAGAGCCCAAGAGTTAGTAGAATCCCTTAAGGTATTTATAAAATGACATTTTCACATTAAAAAATGAAGATATTTTTTAAATTTTTTTGAATTGGCTTGACAGCCAATAATTAGATTGTTATGTTTTTCACTTAGGCGATTAAACCACAGAGGACTTATGAAAAATATTGCTTTTCTTCTAAAAAATTCAAATATGAACTCCACTAAAAAACTAAATATTTCCTCTATCATCAACGTCCTCATTGTTATTCTAGTCATTATTAAACCCGAGGGCGATTTTTAGGTTATTACCAAATAATAACAAACTAAAAAACCCTCCGCGCATCTGAGCCCGGGGGGTTTTTTAGTTCCAAAAGAAGAGATAAAAAATGAAAAAATACAATGGTGCATCCGTGCTATTGAAGTCGTTACTTTGTCAAAATGTAGAAATTATTTTTGGATATCCTGGTGGAGCAATCATGCCAATATATGATGCTCTCTATGATTTTTCCGATTCTTTAAGACATATTTTGACAAGACATGAACAAGGAGCTGTTCATGCAGCAGAAGGTTACGCTAGAGTAACAGGAAAAACGGGAGTTTGTTTTGCAACATCCGGGCCAGGAGCTACCAATTTATTAACAGGTATTGCTGATGCTATGCTAGATTCTGTACCATTAGTATGTATAACAGGACAAGTATCAAGTCATTTATTAGGAACGGATGCATTTCAAGAAGCAAATATTATTTCATTAACAACTTCAATAACAAAATGGAATTTTCAAATTACAAAAGCAAATGAAATTCCTTATGCCGTCGCAAAAGCATTTTTTATTGCAAAAAATGGAAGACCAGGGCCTGTATTATTAGATATTACGAAAGATGCGCAATTTGAATTTATGGAATATGTAGAAGAAAGTTTTTTATTTGAAAAAAATAAAAAGTGGCATCAATTCTTAAATGGCAATGATATAAAAGAAGCAGCTAAATTAATCCATCAATCTAAAAGACCTTATTTATTAGTTGGGCATGGAGTAAGTATTGCTAATGCTGAAAAAGAATTACTCGAATTTGCTGAAAAAACAAATATTCCCGTAGCATGTACCTTGTTAGGTTTATCCGCATTTCCATGTGATCATCCTTTATATGTAGGCATGCTTGGAATGCATGGTAATTATGGTGCAAATATATTAACAAATGAAGCTGATTTAATCATAGCAATAGGAATGAGATTTGATGATAGGGTTACAGGTGATTTAAATACCTATGCAAAACAGGCAAAAATAATTCATATTGAAATTGATCCAACAGAGATAAACAAAAATGTCTTTTGTGATGTTCCTTTAGTAGGTGATGCGAAAAATATTTTAAGTTTACTAATACCAGAGGTTCAAAGTAATAAACATGATTTATGGTTACAAGAATTTAATAAATGTTACCAAAAAGAATATCATTCTATTATTAAAAATGAATTTTATCCAAAAGAGAATCAAAATTTAAAAATGGCACAAGTGATCCATTGTCTTTCAGAATTGACAAATGGAAATGCAATCATTGTTACGGATGTTGGCCAACATCAAATGTCAGCTGCAAGATATTATAAATTTAAAACAAAAAATTCACTTATAACATCAGGTGGTCTAGGAACAATGGGATTTGCGTTGCCTGCTGCAATTGGTGCTAAATTTGGTGCAAAAGACAGAGAGGTTATAGCTATTATTGGTGATGGTGGCTTTCAAATGAATATCCAGGAGCTTGGAGTTATTATGCAGGAAAATATTCCTGTTAAAATAATAATTTTAAATAATAGTTTTCTTGGAATGGTAAGACAATGGCAGGAATTATTTTTTGAAAATCGAATTTCTTTTACTCATATGCAAAATCCAGATTTCATTCAAATTGTAAAAGGGTATGGAATAAAAGCGAAAAAAGCTGTCAATAAAGAACAATTAGAAGAATATATAAGTGAAATGATTTTATCAAAAGATTCTTATTTTTTAGAAGTAGTTGTTGAAAAAGAAGAAAATATATTTCCAATGATACCGTCTGGTGCTGGTGTCAGCGATGTTCGTTTATCTTAGGGAGAAATATTATGAGATCGGTATATGAAATATCTTTAATAACAGAAAATACCTTAGAAATTTTTCAAAGAGTTGCTATAGTTTTTTCTCGAAATCGAGTCATGATCCAAAAATTAAATTTTCAAACCTATAATAAATCTCAAAACTCAAATATTAAAATTGAGATTTTTTCTGATGAAATTAAAGTAAATCGAATATTAAAACAATTGCAAAAAATTATTGAATTATTAGATATTCAAGTTGTAAATCCAAATCATTTTCAAAATATCTCTCATCATAAGGAAGTTTATTTATGTCAAAATTAAAATTTGCGTATACAGAAGAAACAGTTGTAACAAGAGAAGAGTTTCCATTGCAAAAAGCAAAAGAAGTATTAAAAAATGAAGTGATAGCAGTTATTGGGTATGGAGTTCAAGGTCCTGCACAAGCTTTAAATTTAAAAGATAATGGATTTCATGTTATTGTTGGACAAAGAAAAAACTCAGCTTCATGGGATAAAGCAGTAAAAGAGGGATGGGAACCAAATAAAAATCTTTTTTCAATAGAAGAAGCTTGTCAAAAAGGAACTTTTATTTGTTACCTTTTATCTGATGCCGCACAAATGCAAATGTGGCCAACGGTGAGAGAGTTTCTTACACCAGGAAAAACTCTTTGTTTTTCTCATGGTTTTTCTGTTACTTATTCAGATAAAACAGGTGTTGTGCCTCCACCTCATGTTGATGTTGTTTTAGTAGCTCCTAAAGGTTCTGGAAGAAGTGTGCGCAAATTATTTGAGCAAGGAAAAGGAATTAATTCCAGTTATGCAATTGAACAAGACTATACAAAAAAAGCAGAAGAAAAAACTCTTGCCTTTGGAATTGGTGTCGGTTCTGGTTACTTATTTCAAACAAATTTTAAACATGAAGTTTATAGCGATTTATTTGGTGAACGTGGTGTATTAATGGGAGCTTTAGCTGGAATTATTTCCGCTCAATACGAAGTTCTAAGAGAAAATGGGCATTCACCAAGTGAAGCGTTTAACGAAACAGTCGAGGAACTTACTCAAAGTTTAGTTCCTTTAATTTCTGAAAATGGAATGGACTGGATGTTTAAAAATTGCTCAACTACAGCACAACGTGGTGCTTTAGATTGGATGCCAAAGTTTAAAAAAGCAACTCTACCTGTTTTTCATTCTTTATATAAAAGTGTTTCTACAGGTGAAGAGGCAAGAATTGTAATTTCATCTAATAGTCGAGAAGATTATAGAGAAAAATTAGAAGCTGAACTTCAAAAATTACATAATGAAGAAATTTGGCAAGTAGGACAAACAGTTCGAAAACTTCGTCCTTAAATTTTAAATTAAATATATTTTATTATGGAAAAAGAAATGGGTATGAAACTAAATAAATATAGCTCCCGAATCACAGAACCTGCTTCTCAAGGTGCATCACAAGCGATGCTTTACGGAACTGGTTTAACAGAAAACGATTTAAGTAAACCACAAATTGGGATTGTGAGCATGTGGTATGAAGGTAACACCTGTAACATGCATTTATTGGATTTGTCTGAAAAAGTGAAAGAAGGAGTAACGGAGTCGGGTTTAGTTGGCATGCGTTTTAATACCATAGGTGTCAGTGATGGGATTTCTATGGGAACAGACGGAATGAGTTTTTCATTGCAATCAAGAGATCTTATTGCGGATTCTATTGAAACTGTCGTTTCCGCTCAATGGTATGATGGGTGTATTGCCATTCCAGGATGTGATAAAAATATGCCCGGATGTTTAATTGCTTTAGGGAGATTAAATCGTCCTGGATTGATTGTTTATGGAGGAACAATTAATCCAGGAGTCATTGATAATAAAAAAATTGATATTGTCTCTGCCTTTCAATGTTACGGAGAATTTCTCGCTGGAAAAATAAATGATCAAGAAAGAAAATCCATATTAAAAAAAGCATGTCCCGGAGCAGGTGCATGTGGAGGAATGTATACTGCAAACACAATGGCAAGTGCCATTGAAGCTTTAGGTATGAGTTTACCATATAGCTCTTCTACTCCAGCAAAAGATCAATTAAAGTTACAAGAATGTTTTCAAAGTGGATTCGCTATGCGCAATTTACTTGAAAAAGATATAAAGCCAAAAGATATAATGACACGTAATGCATTTGAAAACGCGATGGTTTTAATTACTGTTTTGGGTGGATCTACAAATGCCGTGTTGCATTTACTTGCCGTTGCAAGATCGGTTGATGTTCCTTTAAGCCTTGATGATTTTCAAATGATTAGTAATAAAGTACCATTACTTGCAGATTTTAAACCAAGTGGAAAATATACTATGGCAGATCTGCAAGAATATGGAGGCATTCCTGCGGTAATGAAAATGTTATTAGAGAATGGCTTATTACATGGAGATTGTTTAACCGTTACAGGTGAGACTATTGCTGAAAATCTGAAAAAAGTACCCTCTCTACATCCTGAACAAAAAATTATTTATCCTTTAAACTCTCCTCTTAAAAAAACAGGTCATTTACAAATTTTAAAGGGGAATTTAGCTCCAGAAGGATCTGTTGCTAAGGTAACAGGAAAAGAGGGGCTATTTTTTCGAGGGCCAGCTAGGACATTCAATTCAGAAGAAGAAATGCTAAAAGCCTTAGAAAATAATAAAATTTTTAAAGGTGATGTTGTTGTGATTCGTTATGAAGGACCTAAAGGAGGTCCAGGAATGCCAGAAATGTTAAGTCCAACTTCGGCATTAATGGGAGCGGGGTTTGGAAATGATGTTGCTTTAATTACAGATGGAAGATTTTCAGGAGGATCTCATGGCTTTATTATTGGACATATCTCACCAGAAGCTCAAGAAGGTGGTCCTATTGCTTTGGTAAATGACAATGATTTTATTTCTATAGATGTTGAAAAAAATCAAATTCATCTTGAAGTCACGGATAAAGAACTTGCAGATAGAAAACAAAATTGGAAAATGCCAAAATATAAATCTACAAAAGGTACCTTATTTAAATATATAAAAAATGTTTCTTCTGCAAGTTTGGGTTGTGTAACAGATAATTGATTTATTCAACATTTGAATTGAATTTTTTCATTAATTCCAAAATTTCTTCATTTCTAAATGGTTTTCCAAAAATAGCGATATAGTTCATTTCAAATTTTTGGTTTACATCCGCTGTTATAATTGCTTTTGGAATGTCTGGATCGAGTTGTTTTGAAACAATATCAGCAGTGAAATTCGGTAATTTATTATCTAAGAAATAAAGATCTGGTTTATCTATTTTACTTGCCTCAATAAGATCTGTTGGGTTGCTAAAAGTTGTAATGATAAACTCATTACTTGAAAATGTATCTTTAAAAATTTCGAGAATATCTGTTTCATCATCAAGAAAATAAATTTTAATTGCCATGAGTATCCTCGTTCTTTAATGGAAAAAAATTTTTTTCTCAATTTTTTTTGAAATTCCTGAACCTTATTTTAAAAATTCATTAAAAAACTCCTTTTATAAATTAATATCCTTTTTCTCATTTTTACACAGTATGATTTTCAAATAAAATAAATGGAGTTCAAGGATTTTTAAATTAATATCTATTTATTAACCAACTAATCTTTTTACTGCCTCAATTAAAACTTCAGGTTTAAATGGCTTTGTAATCCAACCACTCGCCCCTGCTTTTTTAGCTTCAGCAACAATTTCGGCAGCACCTTCAGTTGTCAACATAAGAATTGGTGGATGCGGTAATTCATTACTCGTATTGATTGCTTTTACCATTTCAATACCACCCATATTAGGCATATTAATATCGCTAATAATTACTTTTACATCTTTATTTGCTTTTAATTTTTCTATACCATCAGCACCATCTTCGGCTTCAATGACTTCAAATCCACCTTTGGTTAGGGTGAAATTTACTTGTTGTCGAATCGTTTTTGCATCATCAACAATTAATATTTTGTGAGCCATTTTATTCTCCGTGCAGTCGTTCATAAGAAATTTGATATCATTTAATTATACTCGGAAAAGTTTATTTTCATCAATAGACAAAATTCGCACATCTCCTTTGTTTTGGGAAATGTTTTTGTATGTTAACCTATTGAATGGATAAAAAGATATATTTTTGTTGATTTATTAAGTTTTATGATTTTATCAAATTTTAATTAGTTTCTTAACTCTAAAAGAGGTAGCTCCATGAATGACACAAATCAATCTATATTAAATACAACTTCAAATTTAAATTTATCGACGATCAATCCTCTTAAATCTGATGACTATATTGGAATGGCGGAAAACTCACCTATTAATATTTTGTATTGTGATCTTAATTTTACTATTATTTATGTCAATCCAACAAGTGCAAAAACTCTTTTAAAAATTGAAAAATATTTACCTATTCGAGTTTCTGCAATTCTTGGTTCGTCTATTGATATTTTTCATAAAGTACCAGCACATCAAAGAAGAATTTTAGCAAATGATAAAAATCTTCCTCATAGAGCTATTATCTCAGTTGGTCCCGAAAAATTAGATCTTCTTGTTTCTGCAATTTATGACGCAAACAAAAATTATATAGGTGCAATGGTTACCTGGGAAATTGTTACTGAAAAATTAAGTACAGCTTTAAACTTAGCGCGCATCAATTCAATGATGGAAAATATTCCTATAAATGTATTGTTTAGCGATCTTGATTTTAATATTACTTATGCCAATGCAACAAGTTTAAAAACATTAGAAAGAGTTGAAAAGTATTTGCCCATAAAAATTAGCGAGATTGTTGGTTCAAATATTGATGTTTTTCATAAAAACCCAGCCCATCAAAGGAAAATGGTATCAAATGATAAAAATTTACCTCATCGAGCAATTATAAATGTAGGTCCTGAAAAACTGAGTTTACTTGCATCTGCAGTTTATGATTTTGATAAAAAGTTTATTGGTGTCATGGTAACTTGGGAAATTATAACAGCTCAGGTTACTTTAACTGAAAATATTGGTGAAGCTTCAAGGCAATTGGCTGCTGCATCTGAAGAATTAAATGCTACTTCAAAACAAATGAGTTTAAATGCGGATAAAACAACAAACGTTGCAAATTCAACCGCAGCCGCTTCAGAAGAAGTTTCACATGGGGTAAGGTCGGTTGCTACAAATACAGAAGAAATGACTGCTGCTATTAAAGAAATTGCAAGAAATGCAGCAGAAGCTTCTGCAAATAGTTCATTAGCTCTAAAACAAGCTCAAAATACAAATTCTATCATTATTAAATTAGGTGAAAGTAGTAAAGAAATTGGAAATGTTATTAAAGTAATTAGTTCCATTGCACAACAAACGAATTTACTAGCATTAAATGCTACGATTGAAGCCGCAAGAGCAGGTGATGCAGGAAGAGGTTTTGCTGTTGTTGCAAATGAAGTAAAAGAACTTGCAAAACAAACAGCAAAAGCGACAGAAGATATCACAAATAAGATTACGGGTATTCAAACCGATTCAAAAAGCTCAATTGAAGCTGTTACATTAATTAGTCAATCTATCGAAAAATTAAATAGCATAGCTACTGCAATAGCGGCTTCTGTAGAAGAACAAGCGGCAACAACAAATGAAGTTTCTAGAATTGTTCAGCAATCGGCAGAAGGTGTATCCAGCATTTCTCAAAATATAAAAGTGGTGTCAGAAGCCGCTTCTCAAACTTCAAATGGGTCTTCGCAAGTTTTAATTTCTGCAAAATCATTAAGTGAGTTAGCTATAAAACTAGATGAATTAGTGAAAAATATGAAGGTTTAATTTAATAAAAATTCTAAACATGTGTTGCCATACTTATGAGTTCTTCGGGACTCATTCTTGCAATTTCATTTAATTCTTCCTTAAGATATTTCTCAACTTCAACCTTAATTTGTTTTAAAACTAATGCCTTGACTGCTGATTTTATCCCGCTTTTAAATTCTTCAGTTAAATATGGCATTTCAATTTTTACATTAGAAGAATTTAAATCTTGTTGCGATTGTGTTGCGATATTTTCAGATTCAATCATAATTCCTTCTGCTCCTTGTTTCATTATTTGCGAAATAAATTGAAAAACCTTAACCCACTCTTGATTTAATTCATTTGACCATGAACGTCCTAAAAACTGCGAAAACGTTTTTAAAAAAGACTGGCTTATCCAATCATAATGGAAGTCTTCTACTCCAAATTTACTAACTTTATTTTCGAGTTCTATTAAAAATTTTGTCAGAATCTTTGGTTTATCTAAATTATCTATAATCGTAATCATGGTATTCATTAAAGTATTTTTTTGTTTTGTGAGATCGTATGGCGATAATAAATTAACAGAAACTGGAAAATCATGAAATAAATTTTCATAAAAACGATGAATAATTTGATCTAAAATAGGTTTTGTAAGATCAAAGCATTCTCGAATTAAAATCAAATTCATTTTCATATTTAGTTCCTTTATATTAATTGATTTAAATATAATTTCTGTTTTTTTAAATTGGAATAGGAAAAATTGAACAAATGTCATTTAATCAAAATAGAATAGTACAAAATTTCTGTATAAAATAGGAAATTATTACCTATTTTATACAGAAAATAGAAAATGATATCATAATTAAAATTTATAAGAGTTGAAAATGGAAAATATAGACCTAAAAATATTATGGATAGAAGATGAGCTCGATTTTTTAGAGATTGCTAAAAATATTATATTAAAAACGGGATATATTCCTTTAATTGCTCAAACTCCAGAAGAAGGATTAAAATTATTTAAAGAAGAAATGAGCAATATTGTATTAGTGTTATGTGATTATATGATGCCTGTAATGAATGGATTTGAGTTAAGAAAAGCAACTTTACCTTATGGTGAAGCTGTTCCCTTTGGTATCGTTTCCGCCTATGTAACAAAACAAATGGCACTAGATGCTTTAGGCTTAAAAATATGTGGTTTTTTTGATAAGCCTTTTCAAATTGAAAATATGATTGAAATTATTAAAAAAGAATCTGAAAATCGAGCTTCCTTTTTAAAAGAAAGCAAAATATTAGAAGGCATATTTATAGAAGAAGCAACTTCTATCTTAGACGATATTGAACCTGCTTTAATATCTCTTGAAAATGATCGCACAAATTTAGAAATTTTAAAAATAATTTCAAGAGGAGCTCATACTTTAAAAGGGTCAAGTGGTTGTTTGACAAATAATATAATTACAAAATATGTCCATAAGTATGAAGATCTTGTTTCTGCTATACAAAAAAATACTTTAAATTTGACTGATGATATATATGATATTTTATTTAAAGGTTTTGACAGAATAAAAGAGCTTATAAATAGCATTTCAAGCAAAAAGTTGCATAGTTATAGTATTGAGTTACTTTTGCCAGAAGTAACAATCGATTTAAATAAAAATAAAGATGACAAGCCAGAAATTATTAAAGAAACTAATAAAAATAAAGATCATCAAGTTCAAAAAATAAAAGATAATATTACAGTTCCTATTTATATGTTAGATGAACTTTCTGGATTTTCTGGTGAAATAACCGTAATTCGGAATATGGTTAATAAAATAATTCGATCTTTAGAATTAAAATATAATGATGATAAAGATATTCAAATTTTAGGTGAATTATTTGATGAAATGAATAAAATAAATAGCACCATTCAAAATAGAATTACAGATTTATGTAAAGTCCCTTTATCAAGCGTATTTAAACCAATTCCAAGAATTATAAGAGATCTCTCCAAAGAATTGGGTAAAAATATATTTCTTAAAATAGAAGGTGAAAATTTACGAGTTGCTAATAGTTTAGTTGTTGTATGTAGCAATAGTTTAATTCATTTAGTTAGAAATAGTGCTGACCATGGAATAGAGTCTCCAGATGAAAGAATAAAACAATCAAAACCAGAAATGGGAACGATTCATATCAATTGTGTTGAAGATAATAATGACGTTGTTATTTCAATAATGGACGATGGAAAAGGGCTTGATCTAGAAAAAATAAGACAGAAAGCAATTGAAAAAGAATTATATACAGATAAGCAATTATCTCTTATGTCAGAACAACAAACTTATGAAATTATTTTTGCCTCAGGATTTAGTACAGCAGCTAAATTAACCGATGTTTCGGGGCGAGGTGTTGGAATGGATATGGTGAAATCTTCAGTTGAAGCTGTTGGAGGAAAAATTGAAATTTCTTCGAAATTAAGTGAAGGAACCACTTTTAAACTAAAATTGCCAAAACCAAAATCAGTTTTAATTATAAATTCTCTTTTAGTGCAATGTTTGGATCGTTGTTTTGCCGTTCCAGAAGACTCCATAGTAAGTGTTCTTTCCTTAGAAAAAGAAAAGTTTAATCAAATGGTGCAAAGTTTATCTTTTGGTAATGTTCTAAGTTATGGAAATCATCTTTATCCGCTACTTGAATTAAAAAAAGTTTTAAAATTAAGCCAATCTTCTTTGAAAGAGGAGAAAACCATATTTGATATATTAATTTTACAAGTAGATCATTTTAGATATGCATTGGAAGTGGATGGTATTTTAGATTCAGAAGAAATTGTTCTTAAAAGATTAAATCCTTGTTTTAACTACAAAGGGATTTATGCTGGTGCCACATTTATGGGTGATGGATCCATTGGATTAATATTAGATGTAAAAAATATTGCATTGGCAGCAGGAGTGAAATTAGAAAATATAAAAGATGAAATCTCTGCAGTTAAAATAAATCATAATATAATCAAAGAAAAAAGTTCTTTAATAAATTATTTATTATTTAAAATAGAATCAAAGTCAATATATGGAATTCCTCTTAAAAATGTTTTTCGTTTAGAAGAGATTGAAAAATCTAAAGTTCAATTTTCCGGATCAAATATGGTTATTACATATCGAGAAGGAATTATGCCTATTTATTCAATGGAAAATATATTAAAGTTGTCAAAAAAATCAGATCTAATTGATGATTCAAGAGATCAATTATCTGTTATTGTTTTAGAAAACATAGAAGGTTATATGGGTTTTGAAGTTCCAAAAATAATAGATATTGTCTTAGGAAACATTGAAATACAAAAAGAAGTTCGTGATAGAGTAGGAGTTTTAGGCAACACTTTTATACAAGATCAAACTGTAACAATTTTAGATATGCCTACAGTTTTATCGAAAACAATAAATTTAAATAATTAAAAAAAGGTTTATGCAATGAGTATTCAAAGTGAATCTGCATTTACAGAATACATAGAAGAATGCCAAGAAATGTTAGATAGAATTGCATTAAATATTGCAGAAACAGAAAAAAAAGGATTTCATAAAGAAACTGTTGCTTCTATTTATAGAGATATTCATACTATTAAAGGATCTGCCCAATTATTTGGGTTTTCTAAAATGGGAAATATTGCTCATATTATGGAGAGTTGCCTTGATCCATTAAGAAAAGAAAAAATAAAATTATCACAAAAATTATTAGACAGTATCTATATTGGGATTGATTTTATCATATTTTCATTAGAAAATGTAAAAAAATCCAAAAAAGAAGCAACAAAAGATGAACAATTAAATAATTTATTTAAAAAATTTATTTCTTCAGTGGAAGAGATTTTTACAAATAGCAATGACTTAACTAAAGATAAAGAATTCGTTTCCGAAGAGATTATGATACCAGAGGATTGTAAAAATTTAATGAAGGAAACAAAAATTGTGACCTCTGAGATAAATAAGGAAAATCTGGGGTTTGGCATTTTTGATGATATCGTAAAACCATCGATATCGGAATCGACTTCTATTCCTTCCAAAACTGTGGAAGTTAAAAAAACTTCCCTTTCTTCTAGCAAAATTATAGAAAATGAAAATAAAAAATCGGAAGATTTATCAAATAGCCAAGAGATAAAAAAATCGACAACAGATGACTCCTTTAACGAAACAATAAGAGTACAAGTTGGCTTATTAAATAGTCTGATGAATTTAGTTGGAGAGCTTGTATTAATTCGCAACCAATTGTTAGAGCATGCAAAGTCTAATGATGAAGATCCTGAGTTTTTAAAGATGAGTCAGCGATTAAATATCCTTACTGCTGAATTACAAAATGAAGTTATGAAGACAAGAATGCAACCTATTGGCAATATATTGACTGTTTATTCCAGGGTTGTTCGTGATTTATCTCGGGAGCTTGGAAAAAAAATAGAATTGCAGCTTATTGGTATAGAAACAGAATTAGATAAAACCGTTATAGAGGCAGTAAAAGATCCCTTAATGCATATTGTTCGAAATGCAATTGATCATGGGATAGAAAATTCTGAGGATAGAAAAAAAGCGGGTAAAAAAGAAACCGCTTTAATTCAAATTAAAGCATATAATGAAAATGGCCAAGTTATTATAGAAATTATCGATGATGGCAGGGGATTGGATTTAAAAAGAATTTCAGAGAAAGCGGTGGAAAAGGGAATTCTAACTTCTGAGCAAGTTGCAAAATTGTCAGAAAAAGAAATTCAATTATTGATATTTTCACCGGGTTTTTCAACAGCAGCATCAATTTCGAATATTTCAGGAAGAGGTGTTGGAATGGATGTTGTGAAAACTAATGTTGAAAAAATTGGTGGAGTTGTCGATTTATTAAGTACATTTGGACTTGGTACTACAATTATGATTAAAATCCCATTGAGTTTAGCAATTCTTCCGGCACTGATTGTAAAGTCACATTCACAACGTTTTGCAATTCCTCAAACGAAATTAGTAGAATTATTAAGAATAGACGGAACAGAAAATACTTCAGAAAAAATTGAACCTTTACAAGGAAACATGGTGTTTCGTTTAAGAGGCAAACTCATTCCGATTATTTCTTTATCTGAAGTTTTATTTGGTAAAAAATTAAATATATCTTTTATAAATGAAAATGTAACAAATGTTGTTATTTTAAATGCAGATAATTTTTTGTTTGGACTTATTGTGGATGAAATTGATGATTCTGCAGATATTGTTGTGAAACCTTTATCACAATTTTTAAAAGATTTAAAAGTGTTTTCTGGAGCCTCCATAATGGGAGATGGTTCTGTTGCTTTAACTATAGATGTTTTAGGATTAGCAGAAAAAGCAAATTTAGCGATTGAATCGATTGATATTTCAAGACAAACAGTAATTAAAAGTAAGATTTCAAATTACTATCATTTAGATATTTGTGAATATTTATTAATTGATGTTGGGTCTCCAAGTTCATATGGAATTCCATTGTCTATTGTGAATAGAATTGAAGAGTTTGATAACTCAAGTTTTGAGTATTCTGGCGAACAAAAAGTAATTCGATATCGAGAATCCCTATTACCTATTTTTTCATTGCCTGACTTTTTAAAATTAAATTTTGATACTTCTGTTTCTTTAAATAAAGATAAAACTCCAATCATAGTAATAAAGCGTGGAGAATTATATTATGGAATAGAAGTATTTGCAGTTCATGATATTATTGAAATCTCTAATAAAATTAATCAAACGGTAAAAGATAGAATCGGAATATTAGGAACCGTCTCTATTAATGATAAAATTATTGTTATTGCAGATATATTCGGTATAATTGAAAATTTAAAAGAAAAATTAACAGTTGGAAATCTAAATACAAACCATGATATAAAACAGAATGAAAAAATAAAAGATGTAAAAAATTTAAGATCAAATCATCATATTTTATTTGCAGAAGATAGTTCTTTTTTTAGAAATTATATTAAAACTGTTTTAGAGGATTCGGGTTATAATGTGGAAACTGCGTATGATGGTTCAAATGCACTCGATATTTTGGAATCTTCTCCAAGTAAACATTTTTCATTTATATTATCTGACATAGAGATGCCAACTATGGATGGCCTTGAATTTGCAAGGCGAGTAAAACAAAAAGATCATTTGAATCAAATTCCTATGATTGCAATAACGACAAAATATAGCCAAAATGATATTGAAGAAGGAAAAAAAGCGGGATTTTTAAAATATCTTGAAAAATTAAATGCCGAAAAATTAATTGCAGAAATTGATTCCACAATTTTTAATTCTAGTAATGAGGATTCCAAAAATGCATGAAGTATCAACAACAAATACTTCAAATACAATATTAAGTTCAACTCATAAAGAAACGAAACAATTTTCAACTTTTTATTTAGAAAATCGGTTATATGGAATTGAAGTTGGTCGAGTTCAAGAAGTGGTTCGAGCAATGACAATGACATCGATTCCCTTAGCACCTGAATATGTAAGAGGACTTATTAATTTACGCGGACAAGTTGCAACTGCTATTGGTTTAAGACAGTTATTTAAATTTTTAGATTGTATGCCTGAAGAATTTATTAATATTGTTTGTAAAGTGGAAGGCATGTTAATTTCTTTTCAGGTTGATGAAATTGGCGATGTCATAGAAGTTTCTGAAGTTGATTTTGAGCAAACTCCTCAAACGGTTTCAGATGATATTCGAAGTTTTATGCTTGGTGTATATAAAACTCCAAATTCGCTTTTAAGTGTAATAAATTTGGATAATATTATTAAATGTTTAAATACTAAAGAATAATTCATTTGTTATAAGATTGGATTTATTATGCGTGTTTTAATTGTAGATGATTCTGTTGTTTTTCGATCCCAAATTAAATCTGCTTTAGAAGAAAACAATGAAATTGTTGTTGTTAATACCGCTGCAAACGGAAAAATTGCGATAGAACGTCTCGAACAAAATGTTATTGATATTGTTATTTTAGATCTTGAAATGCCTGTAATGGATGGCATTCAAATGTTAGAAGAAATGCGTAAAAAAGGATTTCAGCAAAAAGTAATTATTTTTGCAGCCCCAACGGGAGAAGGTGTGGATCTTGCCCTAAAAGGATTACGAGGAGGGGCGTCTGATTTTATTTCAAAACCGAGCTCATCGAGTGAGTCTCTTGAGCAAGCATTAGAAGGAATAAAAAAAGAACTCATCCCTAAAATATTGCAATTTAAAAACCAATTTAAAGGTAACGCTGAAAAGCCTTTTCAAACTATTACTGAGAATCAAATAAATAAAATTGATACTAAAAGAGAGAATATTTCAAAAAATGAAATTTTAAGTTTTAAAAAACCAAAAGCAATTGGAATTGGCTCTTCTACAGGAGGACCAACAGCCCTTGAAAAAATATTAATCAATTTAAAGAGTGTTCCTTTAAGTGTTCCCATATTTATTGCTCAACATATGCCGCCTAAGTTTACAGAAGCCTTAGCAAGGCGTCTGGAATCAATTTGTGGACATCCAGTCCATGAAGCAACCCATGGCACTGTTGTTCATTCTGGGCATATTTATGTAGCTCCAGGTGATTTTCATATGACGGTAGAAAAATTAGGCGAGGCTAATCATTGTATAATTCAATTAGATCAGGGACCGAAAAGGAATTCGGTTCGCCCTGCAGTAGATAATTTATTTGAATCACTTGCAAAAGTTTATGGAAATCATTGCGTCGCTTTTATATTAACTGGTATGGGCGAAGATGGAATGGTGGGAGCAAAGGCAATTAAAGAAGCATCTGGATCCGTTATTATTCAAGATGAACAAACTTCAACGGTTTGGGGAATGCCAGGAGCTGTTTATGCTTCTGGCAATTATGACGTAATGGTTAGTATTGATGGATGCTCTGATTATTTAGTACAAATGGTAAAGTGAGGATCTTCAAATGACTGTTCTATTTAGTGAATATTTAATAGAAAAAAAATTGTTAAGTATGGAACAAGTTCTTGAAATATTTATTGAACAGTTAGAGATTATCCCTTCTTCAGCAGAGCTTATATATGAATTTAATCTTTTACCTAAAAATGATCTTTTAAAAATATTAATGAAACAGCAAATTGAAGGTTTGGATTTTCAAGCAAGTGCAAAATCGCTTGGTTTATGGAATTCTGAAGTATCTGATTCTGTGAAAAAAAAATTAAAAGAAATATATAAACCTTTTACTGAAATTTTAGTTCAAAAAGAATATTTAACTCTAGATAATTTATCTAGTGCTATTATTTCATTTACAGAGCAAAATATTCAAGAATCTAATCCTATTAAACCTGTAATTGAGCCGATTCATAAATTAAATAAAGAAATGTTATTTGAATATTTAGATTGTTTTGAGAATGTTATTTCGATAAACATAAAGTCTTTTCTAGCTAAAATTAAAAATTCAGAAATCACTCAAAATAATTTTAGGAATGAAATTAATAATGTTAAATCTGAATTTATTGCATTACAGGCAGCCGCAAATTTTGTGAATGCAAAATATAGTGAAAAAGTATCGATCTTGGTTTCTAATTATATAGAAAAGATAGTTTCTTTAAATAATGAATTTAATATTGATAAAACAAAGGAAATTATTGAGATGGCTTTTAATATTCTAGAAGGCTATTTTCAATCTTTAAAGTTAAATGAAATTGAAGATATAAAAGGGTTAAATCCAAATGATGTTTACAATGAATTAAAGAATATAGTTGAAAAAAGCTAAGGAAATAATTTTATATTAAGGAGAATTTTAATTGGAAATGGAAACTTATAAAGAAAATTTAATTAAATATTTTTCATCATTAATAGAAATAGAAACTGGTATTCAATACGATGAAACAAATAAATATTTATTATTAACTCGAATTCAGAATTTGTTAAAATTAATTAATATAAGTAGTATAGATTCTTTATGGAATGAAATTCAAACAAACGGATTAAATTCGCAAATAAAATCTTTGATATTAGATTTAGCGACAAATAATGAAACCTCTTTTTTTCGTGATCCTAAAGTATTTGAATTTTTAAAAACAGAATTTGTTCCCAAAATCATGGCAAATAAAAACAGAATTCGAATTTGGTGTGCAGCCACAAGTACAGGCCAAGAACCTTATTCTATTGCTATTATTATGGCGGAATTAAAAGAATTAGGAATGAATAAAAGTTACGAAATTTTAGCTACAGATATTAGTGATCGGGTATTAAAACAAGCAGAAAAAGGGATTTATTCCCCACTTGAGGTCCAAAGAGGACTTTCACCTGAGCTTTTAAAAAAATATTTTAATGAAGAAATATCAGATTTAAATTTGGTACCAAACTATAAAGTAAAATCTGAAATATCCTCCTTTATCACTTATAAACAACTAAATTTGCTTCATCCTTGGCCAAACTTTGAACCTTTTGATATTATATTCTGTAGAAATGTTTTAATATATCAAAGTATAAAAAAAAAAAAAAAAATGTCATATCAAAATTTGCAAAATTATTAAATCCAGAAGGATATTTAGTGCTAGGTGGAGCAGAGAGTTTATTACAACTTTCAAATGATTATGATTTAATTAATTTTAATAATATAACAATTCATAAACTCAAAACTGATTTTAAGAATTAAGTTAGATTATTTTACTAGGAAAAGATTATGAATAATGTTTCTTTTGAAAAAGAATTAAGAAATACATTTATAACTGAATCGAAAGAAATGCTTGATGAAACAGAAAATATTTTTATTAATTTAGAAAAAAATCCGACTGATTTTTCTCAATATGATAAACTTTTAAGAATTATTCATACTATTAAAGGATCTGCAGCGGTTGTTGGAATTGATAAATTAGTACATTTTACCCATGTCTACGAAACCTTATTAATATCAGTAAAAAATAATAAAATCATTTTAAGTCAGGAAATTATAGATATATTAATAGCTGGTAATGATTGTTTAAAAAAATCAATGGATATCATAGATGTGGATCCAAAATCTGAGCTTGCCCATTTTAATCAGATTAGGGATAGTATTGATAAAATTTTAAATTTAGGAAAAAAAGAAAATAGCAATAAAAAAACAGAGAATTTATCTCCTCCTCCCCCCATTGAAAATAAAAAATCAATTGGTAATGTTTTAATTCTTGATGATGAAAAAGAAATTTTGGAATATATGAAAATTGTTGTTGAGCAACAAAACTATCTTGTTTATGCTCTGGATAATGCAAAAGATGCTCTTGATATTTTAAATACAAAAAAAATTGATGTTATCTTAACAGATTTAAAAATGCCAAAAATAGATGGATTTCAATTTACAGAACAAATTAGAAAAATTAACAAATTTATTCCAATTATTCTTGTATCTGGAAACTTAGATTTAGAAAGTTCCAAAAAATTTTTAAAATTAGGGGTTAATGATTTTATTGATAAGCCTTTTAATACAAATAATCTTGTTTTTGTATTAGATAGAGCTATGAAAACAAGATATATTTGGAATGAATTGCTAAAAATATCAAAAGCATGTTTTAAAACCTATGTTTATTTTCAAAAAATGGATTCTTTTATAAATAATGGAAATGTAGATTCTGATATTTTAAAAGACAGAGAAATCTTAAAAAATTGTCTTGATGAAATAAAAGAAACTACAATAAATATTCTAGATTTTGAGAAAAGTAAAACGAGTTGACCTTATTAAGAAACAAAATCAGTCCATTGAGTTACATTGAGAAATAATGAAAAACCCGCAACATTAGCAATATTGAGTGAAAGTTTTTGATTTTCTCTCGGAGTAAAAATTCCTGCTTTGTATAAAGAATCAAAAGCTCTTTGTGAAAAAACTTTTGAAAAAATGGGTGGTTGAAACGCAATCGTTCTTAAAAAGGCAGCAGAGTGAGTTGTTATTGTCTTTTGAATGAGTTCATCTCTTGAAAAAACACCTTTTGATTTTACGAGCTCCAGAGCCGTTGCCATTAAAATACCGTACAACTCGACCTCGGGTCGAATGAATCTTGATAAAAATTCTAGAGTTTCTATTTTTTGGGGATTATTTGAAATTTCAATTCTTTTTTTATCTTCAAACTCAGTATCAATTTGTTTAATGAGCCCTAGATTTTCAAAAATATCTAAACAAGAGTTAGAAATTAAAACACTCGAAGTCTTACTGTCCCAAAATAATTCGTCTTGCCATATTCTACGGATTGAAGATATTGTAAATTCGATTTTTTGACTTGTTCTTTCCTCTTCTTTCGAATTTAATAAAACTTGAGCAATAATGCCAAAGGGTGCTAAAATATGGAATATGGTGCCTCTATACCACCATAAATTCATTTCTTTTTCTTCATTGCGAATGTATTCAATTTTATTTTCTAAGTTTGTTTCTTTATTCATTAGTTTCCAGCGCAAACCCATTTCAAATGTTTGTTCTGATAGATTATGAATAGAAGGAAGATTTGTGCTAGATAAAATTAAATTATTTCCCATTTCACTTACAGATTTTTCAAATTGACCTAAATATGATGTTAAGTACTCAAAAATATGTTCTGCATCTAAACTTGTTGAAAGTTTCCAATTTATTTTATTATTAAATGTATTAATTAAATAGTTTAATAAAATAGTTTGGTATTGCAACTCTTCAAAATTAATTTTGTTAGTTTGTTGAGATAAAAGACAAGATGCTAATATTGAAGTGCCTGAAGCCGTTGCGGCACAGTTGATTCTTTGATTCACTCTTTTTGAAATATATTTTACAAGACCTTGAACTTGAGGATCTCTCGTATCAAAATTATCTGGTAAATCTTTTAAATGATATGGTAATAATTCGTTAATTGAAAGGTCAGCAGGGATTTCTTTTCTTATTTTTTCATTATATTCTTGCCAAATATCTCCAATTTTAATGGGATCTCCAAAGGAAACATCGACGCTTCCATAATTTGTAAAAACTTTTCGAATTCCGTTCAGAAATTGAAACGCATTTTCTTTTTGTTTTTTAGCACCCTTGAGTTCTTTTGCATAAGAGTCGTCCTCCATTACTTTATCGTATCCAAAGTAAACAGGAACAATATATGTATTTTCAGATTTTCTTTTAATAATACTCTGAACACAGATATTTAGCATCCCCATTTTAGGGCTAAGTAACTTACCAATTCGACTTCTTCCGCCTTCTTGAAAAAACTCTACTGGAAAACTATTTTGTAAAAGAAAATTTACATATTCAGAAAAAGTATGAGCATATATTTTATTTCCAGAAAAACTTCTTCTTATAAAAAAAGCACCACCTCGTCTTAAAATAGACCCTATAGGCCAAAAATTAAGATTTATTCCTGCAGCAATATGCGGTACAACAAAACCTTTTTTAAATAAAACATAAGAAAGTAATAAATAATCAAAGTGACTGCGATGGCTTGGCATCCAAATAATTTGTCCATCTTTTGCAACACGTTCGATGTGTTCAAAATTTCGAACTCTTACCCCTTCGAATATTTTTGTCCATATAAAATCAAAAAACTTTTCAAGAGCTCTTACGGTAACATAATTATAATTAGCACCAATTTCACGAATATATTTAACAATTTGTTCTTCTGTTTTAAGTGGGTTTTCAGATGAAGAGATAAATTTTTTCGTTGTTGTAGTAGAAAGAATCCATTGACATATTTTTTCATTATCATACAGCGTTGGTCCGAAAGCTGCCGTTCTTTCTTTCGCAAATTCAATATTAAATTGTCTTCTCATTCTTCTTGCATATTCAAAATCTTGGTCTTGATTTTCAAGTGCTGAGTCTGATTTTTCTGCTAAACCAAATTCAATATTAGGGGAATTAAATGTTTTGCCAAAAGAGATGTTAACTTCGCCTCTATGAAGAATTAACATAAATAATTTTTGCAAAGCGTTTCCAGTGCCATCATCTGGAAATAAAGATTTTAAAAGAAACCCTTTTTCGTTACGTTCAGGCGCTCTACTCCAAAATATACTTACTGGAATAAAAACAAGTTTTTCATTTTTAGAACGCGGGTCGTTTTTGATTAATTTAACAAAGTCACTTAAAAAACGATCTTTGTGTGAGTTTGAAAAAAGTAACGAACCTGATTTAAGGGCAAGTAAAGCAGCGTGTCTGAAACGTTTTGGTTTCGCTTCTGTTGAAATCTTTTTTTGTTCAAATGTTTTTAAAGTTTTATTTAATACGATGGTATCCATTACAGACATTCTTGGTAAAACGTAGACAATAGCTTTCCCATTATGCTGATTAAAAAAAGTCTCTTTAGAAACAGATTTAGGATAAACCCGAATTCTCATAAAAAAAGATAAAGGTGAATACAGCCAAGCCCAATTTGTAAAATGGATACCCATTATTTTATACATATTTGATTTTCTCCGCAAATCTAAACTAAAACGCCTTAGCAATAAGATCCTCAAGAGCTTTAGTATTTGGAGAATCGTTTCCAAGTAAGATATTGTCAATAAGACGCGTACTTGTACCTTCAAATTCTATAATTTGAGCAATGGCTACAACCGCTTCAGAAGAAAGATTTCCTTCGCATTTTTGAGTAAGATCATCTATCTTTCTAAATTCAAGATATTGAGGTGTTAAATTTTCTTTTTTTAATTCGGTAAGAGAAATTTTTAACAAATGATCTATGGATTTTTCCCCATTTAGAAATTCTTTTGCAATTAAAGCAAGTGCTTTAGGGATAAATAAGGCCTTTTTTCTGGCCTCCTCATTAAGGTAACGGTTGCGGCTGCTCATAGCTAAACCATCTTTTTCACGAAGGGTTGGTACCATTATTACTTTTGTAGGATGGAAAAGATCGGTAGCCATTTTTTTAATAACTTGAACTTGTTGAAAATCTTTTTGCCCTAGATAAATATAATTTGCTTGAACAAGATTCATTAATAATAAAACAACTGTTGTGACACCATTAAAGTGCCCAGGTCTGTGGGCACCGCATAAAACTTCTGTTATACCCGAAACACTTACTTGAGTTAGAAAACCTTGAGGATACATTTCTTCAATACTGGGAGCAAAAATAACTTTAGCTCCATGTTGTGTTGCAATATCAATATCATTTTGAAAAGTTCGAGGATATTTTGCAAAATCTTCATTCGGGCCAAACTGTTTTGGATTTACAAAAATAGAAACAACAGTGCAGTCATTTTCTGAAGCCGATTTTTGAATTAAACTAGCGTGCCCCTCATGAAGCGCTCCCATTGTAGGAACAAATCCAATTGAATTTTTATTTAATCTTTGTTCAGATAAATAGAAGAAGAGTTCATGACGTCGTGTGATAATAGCAGGGGGCACAGAGTTTATCCTCCAAGATATGCCCGTTGAACGTCTTTATCATGAAGAAGTGAAGAAGCTTCTCCCTTTTTAATAATTGTCCCAAGTTCTAATACATAGGCTCTGTGAGAAATTTTTAAAGCGAGTCGAGCATTTTGTTCAGCAAGTAAAATAGTCATTCCTTCACGATTCAGTTCAACGATGATTTTAAAAATTTGTTGAACAACTAAAGGAGCGATCCCAAGACTGGGTTCATCCAAAAGTAGTAACTTGGGTTTTGCCATGAGGGCACGTGCAATTGCAAGCATTTGCTGCTCTCCACCAGAAAGTAAAACCGCTTTTTGATTCATGCGTTCCCCTAGTCTTGGGAACCAAGAGACCATTCTGTCGATATTACTTTGAATTTCAGCTTTAGAGAAAGAAAAACTATAGCAACCCATGATTAAATTTTCTTTTACGGTCATATCTGGAAAAACCATTCGCCCTTCTGGCGATTGGCTGATACCAAGTTTGACAATTTCATGTGTAGCTAAACCAGTAATATTATTTTTTGAAAAAAATATTTTACCTGATTTTTGTTTTATAAGACCAGAGAGAGTTCTTAAAAAAGTAGTTTTTCCAGCGCCGTTACTTCCCACTAAAGAAACAATTTCACCTTCAAAGACTTCTACATGAATTCCTTTTAAAGCTTGAATAGCTCCATAATCGACAGCTAAGTTTTCAACGAGAAGCATTTTCTGTTTCCTTATCCAATTTGACAATAAAATCGTCTTCAACGTCAGAACCTAAATATGCTTCAATTACTTCATGATTTGTCTGAATATCTTTAGGGAGTCCTTCAGCTATGACGCTACCATAGTTTAATACTGTTATATGTTCGCATAAATTCATTACAAATTTCATATCGTGTTCAATTAATAAAATTGAAATTCCTTGTTGAGAAATTTTTTTAACAAGTTCCTGAAGAGCTAATTTTTCAGTAGGATTCATACCAGCTGCAGGTTCATCAAGGAGTAATAATTTTGGTTCCGTCATAAGGGAACGAGCTATTTCTAGTTTTCGTTGTAGACCATAAGGTAACGAAGTTGCAGGATAGTCTTTAAACTTTTTTAAACCACAAAATTCAAGAAGACCTTCCATTTTTTGGATTAACTCTTTTTCTTTTTTCCTTGTCTTTGAAAAAGAAAATAAAGAGGAAAAAAATTCTCCTTCTCTTTTTATGCATGCTCCTGACATAATGTTTTCTGCAACTGTCATATTTGCAAATAAACGAATATTTTGAAAGGTTCTGGAAACTTTATAATGAGCTATTAAATGAGTTGGTAACCCAACAAGCTCTGAGTTTTCTACTAATACGGATCCAGAAAAAGGTTTATAGACACCCGTAATAATATTAAAAACAGTTGTTTTTCCTGCTCCATTTGGACCAATTACCCCAGAAATTCCACCTTTACGGACATTAATATGAAAATCATTTAGCGCAACGAGTCCACCAAATTTTACTGTTACATTAGATATAGAAAGAATATTACTCATTTATTTTTCTCATTCTTTTAAAGCTGTCCATTAATGATGCTACACCTTTTGGATTAAGTAACATAATAATGACAACAAGCACAGAAAATACTAATGTTCTATTTGAAAAAATTGAATTAAATATAGTCACAAAAGATTGAGTTAAAAAACCTTTTTCAACTAATTTATACAAATAGGGATCAAATATTTGTGGAATAAAACGAAGGAGTTCTGGGATAACAACAATAATAAAGGCTCCAAATATACTTCCATAAACACTATACATTCCACCAATGACAACAGCTAATACAAGAACAACACTATTGTAAAAACCAGCTTCATCAGGGCTTATAAATTGAAGGGTATGTGAATAAAATACACCAGCTAATCCAGCAAGAGATGTTCCAATTAAAAAAGAAATTAATTTTGTTTTATAAATATCTATTCCAATACTTTTTGCTGAAATTTCATCATCTCTTGTAGCACGAACAGCAAATCCAATATTTGTCTTGTAAAAACGTTTGATAAATAATGCTATAATTATCATAATTATAAAAATAAGCATTGGTGATCCGAGTTTTGGAATATCTTTAAACCCTCTTGTACCGCCAACAAAATCTAAATTTTTAAATATGGTTGCAACAATTTCACCAACTCCAAGAGTTGCCATCGCTAAATAATCTCCCCTAAGTTTTAAACAGGGGATAGCAACAATAAGACCAGAAATAGAAGCAGATACCATTCCTACAATGCATGCTAATAAAAGTAACAGCGAATGATTTTCTATTCCTAATTTTGGTGCAATAAAAACAGTAAACATAGCAGAAGTGTATCCACCAACAGTATAAAATGCCGCATGTCCTAATGATAATAGCCCTGTTCCGCCAAGAACAATTTGAAGACTCATCGCTTGAATTGCTAATATACAAAAGATGATAAATGGCAATTGAATATAATTAAAAATATCTGTCATAGTTTATACTTTAACTAGCTGGGCTCTTCCGAGTATGCCTTGTGGCCTAACGAGAAGAACAATGATTAAGATTACAAACGCAAATCCATCTTTATAAGTAGACAACTCATAGCTAACGAGCATGCTCTCGGATATTCCTAAAAAAAGGCCACCTAAAACGGCTCCTCTTAAATCACCAATTCCACCTAAAACAGCAGCTGCAAAAGCTTTTAATCCTGCATTTACTCCCATTAACGGAAAAATTTGATTTGTCGCCATTCCTTGAATTGTACCAGCAATTACGGCGAGCATTGCTCCAATAAAAAAAGTAAGACTCACTGTTCTATCAAACGGAACACCACAAAGTTTTGAAGCATCTGCATGCATTGCCAGCGCTTTAATTCCTTTTCCGGCTTTTGTTTTATTAAGAAATAATTCTAAAGAAACAGCCAAAGCTATTGTTAATAAAAAAATTCCAATATCTCTAATGCGAACAAATAATTCACCAAAAGTAACAATATTACCAGGAATATTTATTGGATAACTTAAAGAGTTTGGAGAAAATAAGACTTGCACAATATTTTGGAGGAATAAACTCATAGCAACAGCGGTAATTAATGGAGCTAATCGATTGTGTTTTCGAAGTGGTTTATAAGCTACGCGTTCAATAACAATTGCAATGGCGCCAACTGCTAAAATAGCGAAAAGTAACGCAGCCCAAATGGGTGCTCCCATGGTAAGAAAAAGCATTACAAAATAAGCGCCAAGCATAAATAATTCACCATGCGCAAAGTTAACAAATTGTAATATTCCAAAAACCATCGAATAGCCTATAGCAATTAAAGCATATAAACTACCAATTGCTATTCCGTCGATCATAGCTTGAATAAAATCTGACATGAGATGCTACCTTAGTGAGAGAGTTCCATTTTTTTCTGTTTACTTAGCATCAGGTGAAATACTTGTAATAAACTTATATCCATTTGGTACATACTCTAGTATCACCGCCGGTTTAATTGGATTATGATTCTTATCCATTGTAATAGATCCAGTTATACCATTAAAGTCTTTTACTTTCGACAGAGCATCGGTAATTTTTTCAGAGTTCTCCGATTTTATTTTTTTAATGGACTGATAAACAATATTAAAGGAATCATAGCCTAATGCGGCATGAGCGCTTGGGCTTGCATTATATCTTTTAAAGTAACTATCTACAAAAGATTTTACTTTAGGCTCATGGCTTTCAGTTGCGTAATGTGTAGAGGTATAACCTCCAATTTCAGCGCCTTTAGCAATTGATCTTAATTCAGGCGTAAACCAACCATCGCCACCTAACATTTTAGATTTAATTTGTAAGTCTTTTGATTCTCTTAAAATGACACCGACTTGTTGATGAAATCCAGGTATAAATACGACATCAGGTTTTATTTTTCTGACATCTCCTAACTGAGCTGTAAATGTGGTATCTTTTTGTGAGTACTTTAATGTTTTTAAAATTTTGCCACCAGACTTTTCAAATGTAGACGAAAAATTATCGCTCAGTCCTTTACTGTAATCAGAGTCAGAATCTTCTAAAATGATCGCGGTTTTTGCATTTAGATTTTTTGAAGCAAAATTAGCCATGACTACACCTTGGAAACTATCAATAAAACATGTCCTAAAAATATATTTTTTTCCTAAAGTAACGGCATCGTTGGTTGCTGCTGGTGATATAATTGGTACTTTAGCTTTTTCTGCAATGGAAGCAGCTGCTATTGCATTTGAGCTAATCACTTCTGCAATGACAACGGATACCCTGTCGGAGGTGATTAATTTATTGATTCCTTTAGCTGCTTCTAAAGGGGTGCTTTGAGTATCTTCTACAATGAGTTTGATTTTTATATCAGGATCATTCATCTCTTTAAATGCAAGATCAATTCCATTTTTTGCTTCTTTTCCATAAAAGGCTTGACTCCCGGTTAAAGGTAATAAAACGCCAACTTTTATTTCTAAGGCATATGCGTTAAATGAGATGACAAAACTTGAAAATAAAGAAACAATTACTTTTGAATTATTATATTTTTTCGAAAAAAAATTCATTAAAAAAATCCTCATTTAAATAGAGATATACTCGTCTTAAAAAAATTAATTATTTGGATTTACACTTGTTATATATTTATAACCTTTTGGCGTAAACTCAAGAATAACTGCTGGCTTAGATGCGTTATGATTTTTGTCTATCGTAATTACTCCCGTTGCTGCATTTAAATTTTTCGTTTTAGCAATAGCATTATTAATTTTTTCTGGATCATTTGAGTTTGCATTTTTAATTGCTTGAATGACTAAATTAGCAGAGTCATACCCTAAAGCAGAAAAGGAACTTGGTTCTATGTTATATTTTGCTTTATAAGCTTTCACAAAATTTTGTAAGGTAGGATCTTTTGATTCTGCCGAATAATGATTTGATATAAATCCACCGTTTTCGGCTCCTTTCGCAATTGTTCTTAATTCTTGAGTATCCCATCCGTCACCGCCCAACATTTTGGAATTGATTTGAAGATCCTTTGCTTCTCTTAAAATCACACCAACTTGTTGATGAAATCCAGGTATAAATACGACGTCTGGTTTTATTTTACGAATTTCTCCTAATTGCGAAGTAAAATTTGTATCTTTTTGTGAATAGCGTAATATTTTTGTTACTTTACCGCCATCTAAGGTAAATTTATCCGAAAAATTCTTGCTTAATCCTATGCTATAATCTGAGTCTGAATCTTGTAAAATAACCGCAGTCTTTGCATTTAAATTTTTATAAGCAAAGTTCGCCATGACAAGGCCTTGAAAACTATCTGTAAAACAGGTGCGATAGATATAATTTTTGCCAATAGTAACAGTATCGTTCGTTGAGCCGGGTGACAAAATGGGGATTTTAGATTTTTCAGCAATCGATCCCGCTGCAATTGTGTTTGAACTCACCATATCTCCTATAACTACAACAACTTTATCGGAGGTAATAAGTTTATTTATTCCTTTAGCTGCTTCAGAAGGAGAGCTTTGAGAATCTTCAACAAAAAGTTTTATCTTTAAATCTTTATTATTCTTATTATGTTGCTCAAGAGCCAAATCAATTCCATTTTTCGTTTCTTTGCCATAATAAGCCTGAGACCCTGTGAAAGACAATAATATCCCTATTTTAGCTTCAAGTGCAAAAATATTTTGAAAAAAGGAAACGCTTACAAGAAAACTTGCGGCTGGAAATACAAATTTTTTTAAACTGGCTGTACAACCCATTTTTGATCCTTAATTGCCTATAAGTTATTAAAATTACTGCTATAGGATAGCAAAAGTATAATGTAATAGTAGGTATACTTATTCCAAGATTTTGAGAAATATCATGAATTATCAAATAATGCAAATCGAATTAAAAAATTGAGTTAAGATTTCATTAAAATCAAATGAATTTTGTTTCTTTAATTTTTTTAGCAATAAAAAGCATAAAGAAACAAAATGATCTTTATGCTTTTAAAAATAAATAAGAAATTAATTAAGGGTTTACACTTGTGATATACTTATATCCATTTGGAGTAAATTCAAGAACAACAGCTGGTTTTAATGGGTTGTGATTTTTATCCATTGAAATGATTCCTGTTACTCCTTCAAAGTTTTTAATGGCAGCGAGTCCTGCCGTTATTTTTTCAGGATCATTTGATTTTGAATCGATAATAGCTTTGCGCACCATATACAAAGAGTCATAAGCAAGAGCAGCAAAAGCACTTGGCTCTTCATTAAATTTTGCTTTATAAGCTTTTACAAAACTCTGAAGTTTTTTATTTTCACCAGAGGCAATATAATGATTTGAAATATAACTTCCGTTTTCAGCACCTTTTGCAATCTGTTTTAATTCCGGAGTATCCCAACCATCTCCTCCTAATATTTTAGATTTTATTTGAAGATCTTTAGACTCTCTCAAGATAACTCCAACTTGTTGATGAAAACCTGGAATAAAAATAATATCAGGCTTTGATTTACGGACTTCACTTAATTGTGAAGTATAAGAAGTATCTTTTTGAGAATAACGTAATACTTTTGTTACTAGACCCCCATTTTTTGTAAAATGTTCCACAAAACTTTTACTTAAACCTTTGCTGTAATCCGAGTCAGAGTCTTCAAGAATAATTGCCGTTTTTGCTTTGAGATTTTGGGAAGCAAAAGTAGCCATGACAGTTCCTTGAAAACTATCAATAAAACAAGCTCTAAAAATATATTTTTTTCCTTGCGTGATAGAATCGTTGGTTGCACTTGGAGAAACAATTGGAATTTTTGATTTCTCTGCAATGGATGCCGCAGCGATTGTATTCGAGCTTGTCATGTCACCTATAACTACTGAAACCTTATCAGAAGAAATTAATTTATTAATGGCTTTAGCAGCTTCGGCAGGGGTACTCAAAGTGTCTTCTGTGTACATTTTTAATTTAGGTTCTGAGTTTCCCATTTCAGAAAGAGCGAGTTCCATTCCTTTTTTTGCATCTTGACCATAAGATCCGAGTGTTCCAGTCAGAGATAAAACAGATCCTACTTTTACTTCCAAAGAAAAAACTTGACTCGTAATAAAAAGTCCTGCTGATAGCAAAAAACTTTTCATTAATATATTTTTATTTGTAAGATAATAACTCACGAAATATACCTCCTGTAAAGTAGGAAAGAAAATTTTATCCTTTGAAAACTATAAATATACTTAAATCAGATTCATTTTGATTATGACAAAAATTTATAAAAACACAAGAAGAATTTAAGTTCTACTTGTCCCATTCTATAAAATTATATTAGCCTATAATTGTTGTTATGGTCTTTAAGTTTTAAGTTAATTGAGGGATCTATGAAGATTGCGATTGGACAAATTAGAGTAGTTTCAGCTAATTGTAGAGAAAATTACGAAAGTATTAAAATTGAGGTAGAGAAAGCGATTCACAAAGCTGTTAACTTAATTATTTTTCCAGAAATGGTTTTACCTGGTTACTTAAATGGGGATACTTGGGAACAAACCGCGTTTTTAAAAGAATGTGAATTTTTTCATCTTGAAATAATAAAATTATCTCATAAAATAAATATTATGTTTGGCTCTGTAGGAATAGATTGGAATAAAAAAAATGAAGATGGCAGAGTTCGAAAATATAATGCTGTTTTTATAGCTTCTAAAGGAAAACTTTTAGAAAACTCTAAAACAGGTCTTCCCTTTTGGATTAAATCTTTATTACCAAATTATAGAGAATTTGATGACTCAAGACATTTTTATGATTTAAGAAAACTATCTCAGGAGATGAATTGCAAACCAATTGATCTTTATGAGCCTGCATTATTAAATATAGATCAGAAAGAATTTCATATTGGATTATCTATATGTGAAGATGGTTGGAGTCATGATTATACTTTTCATCCAATAGAAGAATTTACAAAAAAATATGAGCACGATTTTTTTGTTAATTTAAGTTCTTCGCCATTTACCTTAGGAAAAAAAGAAAAAAGAGAAAATCTTTTTTCATCTATAAGTTCTAATGTAAGAGTTCCAATATTTTATGTTAATTGTGTTGGTGTTCAAAATGTGGGAAAAACCATCTATGGGTTTGATGGTTCATCAACTTATTATTCTCCAAATAAAGAGATCGTATGTATTGGTGAATTCTTCAAAAGCTCATTAGCTATAGGTGAGTTTGAGTTAAACAACAATAAATTTATATTAGAAAATAAAATCGATAAAAATGAGAATACTTTAATTAAAGATATGCAAATTTCTCTCGAATATATTTTAAAAAACTGTTTACAAGATTGGAATATTAATAGAGTTGTTATTGGAGCAAGTGGTGGTATAGATTCTGCACTTAGTGCTGTTTTGTTTTCGCGTGTACTTGGATCTGAAAATGTTTACTTAATAAATATGCCTTCTAAGTTTAATTCAAGTCTTACAAAAAATGCGGCATTTAAATTAGCTGAAAACTTAAATTGTCCTTTTGCTTCTGTTGGCATTACCAATTCAATTGAACATACGAAATCACAATTAAATGAAATTACTTTTTTAAGATCAACTTCTTTATTAGATATCTCAACATTAGTTTTTGAAAATATTCAAGCAAGAGATCGGGGAGGGCGAATTTTATCTGCATTATCTGCTTCCTTAAAAGGTGTTTTTTCCTGTAATGCGAATAAATCTGAATTAACTGTTGGTTATTCTACTTTATACGGAGATCAAGCAGGCTTTTTAAGTCCAATAGGCGATCTCTGGAAAAAAGATGTATATGAATTGTCTAAGTTTTATAACAATGAAATTTATAAATCTGAAATGATTCCTATAGAAACAATTCAAGTTGTTCCAAGTGCAGAATTAAATGAAGATCAAAATGTTATAGAAAATAAAGGGGATCCCATTCAGTATTCCTACCATGATTTTTTATTCCGTTCTTGGGTAGAGCATTGGGATAGAAAAACTCCTGAGGACTGTTTAAAAGCTTATTTGGATGGAACCTTAGATTCTATGATTGGCTGTGAAGAGGGACTTTCTAAAAATTTATTTCCTACTGTTCCATCTTTTATTCTTGATTTAGAACGTTGGTGGTTTAACTATAAAGGAATGGGAGCATTTAAGCGTGTTCAAGCACCTCCCATTATAGCGATTACAAGAAGAGCTTTTGGTTTTGATCACCGCGAACATATTGGAAGAGCTCATTTTTCAGATTGTTATGTGAACTTAAAAAAATCTTTGGAGGTTTAAAAAAAATATGCTGTGATCTTTTATTTCAATTTTATAAGATCTATTCTTATTTGTAGATGATATTTTTACATATCAGGACTAATAATATAGATTATTAGTCTATATTATTAGTTCATAAAGGAAATTAATTCTATATTTTATTTAAGATTTCTTATATTTTGTCTTGTTCGAAAAACTTTTAAGGTAATGAATTTATTAAAAGATAAAAAAAATATATTTTATCTTTTTTAATTCATTTAAAATAAGTAGATTCAATGAAGAGGATGTAGTAACAAAAAAGCCTTTTGAAGAAGGAGTCTTCAAAACGTTAAGGAGCACAAACTTTATGGATGAAGTTAAGCCAAGTAAGGACGAAGAAAAACACATTCGTACTTTATCGCTATATCTAGAGAAATTTCACTTAGCAACGGGTTATCAGAATAAAGAAGTAGCAGAGCTTCTTAATATGGATAAAAGTTACTATAATAAAATTAGATTGAAAAAATTCTCTCCCATTTCAAATAGTATATCCATTTTAAAAAAGTTCGCTTCTTTAAATGATAATGACTTGATAAAATTTATCTCTGAAATTGAAGAATTAAATTCAGAAAATAATTCTTTAAATAATCAAGGTTTTGATTGGGAAGTCATTCTTAAAAAAGTATTTATAGATGCTGGTCCAATTTTACGAAAAATATTAATTGAAGACCGTTTGCGAAAAGTGATAGAAAAAAATGATTCTTCTATAGATTCTATAATTAAAAGTTTTATTTTACTTTGTTTGATTATAGATATTTCAAAAGATGAAAAATGGTTTAATGTTATATTAGATTTTATTTTAAATGTTCATTATAATTTAGAGGGCGTTAAAGATAGTGAAATAAGTCACTTAATTGATAAATTAAGAAAAATGAATTAACTATTATTTCAATAAATGGTTTTTTATTAATTTAAAAAGAGAAGAATAGATCTAATAATTTCTCTTTTTAAATTAAATTTTTTTATAAATTATACTTTAAAATTCTAAAAATTCTTATTATTAACTAAAAAATATTATTGGTTTAATTTTTGTAAATTAGTAAATGTTAACTAATTGTAATTATTATTTAATTTATAATCAATTATTTCTTTGTTATCTTGGATTTTAATGATATTTTTGGAGGTAATTTTGAAATTTTCATCGATTAAAAGCCCTGATATTGATTTAACCATAAAAAATCCAAAAGAAATTATTGGTGATGTTAAGCAATGGAGACTTAACAGAAAGCTAAAAGATGAGTTAAAATCCAAAAAAGCAATATTGCCTTTAGTCTATTTTGAAAATGAAGAAATATTTTTATATTTTGATGCCTTTATTAGATTATGTAGCGCATTTGTTGCTACAAATAAAGCTTTAGATAGCCAACCTAATAATGGTGGCATAAAAAAGGCATTGCAAGATAAAAATCAGCAATTATTATATTGCTTTCAAAATCATGTTATTTCTTATAATATTAAAAATAAATTTCATATTTATAAATTTGAAAAACAAAATAACAATATAATTTGTTCTAACTCTAATGATATATATACAAAAAATCAATTTGAAGAAAATAAATTAAAAAATATAGAATCATTAGCTAATGACTACGATAATTTGGAATATTTTAAACAGAGTTTAGCAAATTATTTTGAGTCTAACTTTATAAAATATGCTCAAAGTAATAATTATTATGATAAATTTCGTTATTATAGAATTTTTACGAATAAAGAAATATTTGATATATTTATTGTTACATTTATGGATTTAGCTCTCGTAGGAATATCTGCTGCTATACCAGGGATTACTCCTGCAGCTGTTACAGGAAGATTTATTTTTGCATCACTATCTGGAGGAAGTAAAGTTGCTAGTCCTCTTTTGCAAAGAGCTTATTTTACTTTTAGAAGTGAGAAATTTGATGGATTAATTTTTGAAATACCATCAGAATTTATAGATATATATGATAATAATACCAATAAAATATTGAGAGAATTAGAAAGAAAATATAATAAAAATATTGAAAATTTAATTGAACAAAATAAAATTATTTCTCAAAATAGAGTTCGTACTGAAAAAAAAATTCAATCAAATAACTCTAAATTTAAAGAAACAAATTTTAATAATATTAATGAAAAATATAAAAATATAAAAAATGAATATGATTCTTTTAAAAGATATTTTTCTGAATTAAATTCTTTGAATAAAATTTCTGTTTCATTAGAAAAAATGACTAGACAAGCTTCAAAAAATGGACTGGTTAATTACAATTTATCTATTTTATTTCACTATTATAAAGAATTAATAGAAAAAAATGAAAAATTAAGCAAAAAAATAGGATTTGATTATAATACTATCCAAAAAGATAATAAATTAAAATATTTGTATCAAAAAGATCTTGATGAAATTAAACATTTGTATTTTAAGACATTAAATTATTCTAGATATTTGAAAGCTTTAAAAACTCCATTAAGTCTTCAAATAGGGTCAGCTCGTTTAGGCTTGTTAAAGTCATTAGATTTTTTATTTAAGTCAGATTCAGCTTTATTTCAATTTGTTAAAAATAACATTAAAATTGATGATAAAAGTATTTATCACTATATAGAAGTAATTAAAGATACTTTAAATAAAAAATACAAAAAGAAATTAAGTGATGAAGAAGTAAATTTTTATTTAAGTTTAATATTTAAAGTTTTAATTTCAAGTTATTCATCAAAAAATGAAACAGACACATTTAATAAAAAATTAGAATCTCAATTAAGTTCAGATATCAATATTAAAAAATTTGGTAATGATGCTTCAAAATGGATGAAAAAAATTAATTCAAATTCATTATTTTTAGATAGAAACTATGGATATACTAAAAATCTTTTTACCGGAAATGATTTTGATAAAGATTTAACTTTAAATAGTCTAAATAACTCATCACAAAATAATTTAATGAGTGTTAAAGGATTATCTCAGACGTCTTATGTTACATTAGGTGGTACTTTAATATATGATATTGTTCTAGGTCTTTGCTATTTTAAAACCGACGGAATTCCTTCAGGAAAAAAGGAAAATTTTAATGAGTGGCTTAAGATTCTTTTTGGAATCTCATTTATGGCTCAAAACGCTATGGGTTTTGCTAATGGAATTTCTGTTTGCTCCACAGGCGTTGCATTAGATCAACTTTCAAGTCATTTAAATGGAATTTCAACATCTTTAAATAGTTCTTTAATAAATCGCTTATTTCCTTCTGATCCCATTTCTTTATTTGTTCAAGATATCGGATATTTTGCCGTTACTAACGTTATAGGGCATGCTGAAAAAAAAATGTGGCAAAGTATAATTAAAAATTATTACGAATACCGTGAATATGATAAAAATTTAAGAGAAAGAGTAGAAAATTTTGAAAGAGATTCTGCAAAAGAAAAAAAACTATATAGAAATCATCACAGAATAAGTAAAACAGGATTTCTTTCAAGTTTTTTTATGAATTTTTCAACTCCTGGAAGTGGTATTTTACATCCTGAAATTCTTCAGTATGCTAAATATAAATTAATTTCCGATATAAAAATGGATAATCAAATTCTAAAACCAGACAGAAAAATATGGAGACCAGCATACGATTATTCTAAAAAACAAGACAAAGGTGCCACTGAATATATGAGAAATATCTCAAAATCTTATTCAGATGTTTTATGTTCAACAATGAAGGCAACAATTAGCGTAAATTCAGATATTATTAAATTAATTGATTTGATCAGTCGGGTAGAAAATAAAACTAATAAAATTACAACTGATGATATTAATTCTTTTAAAACCTTTAATAATTATTTACATGATCATGGAAATAATGCAACTGCTGATGATGTTATTCGAAGTTTTACTAAATTAATAATGAAAATTTTAGGTGTTTCCACTCAAATTGAATCGTATAATCGCTATTTGGATGATTTTGTAGAAGCTCTTATTAATGAAGTTGATGATACCCTAAAAATTTATTTAGGATATACAATTGAAGATTTAAACGATGTTTCTAATTATGATGTTTTAAAAAATTTAGCTCAATTTGGTGAAATGGAAGAAATTTCAAAATGCGTATTGAATCAAGACCTCAATAGGTTTTAAATAAAAGTAATCAAATAAGTCATTTTCTATTCTGAATCATTTCTAGGAAATACTTTTTTCAAAGATTCATCATGTTCTTGAAGCATTCTGCTTCCTCTTGTTACTGTAGCTATTCCAACTCCTAGTTTCTCAGAGATTTCTCTTTGTGCAATTCCTTTGCAAATCATATCTACAATTAAAATTCTTTGAGATATAGCATCAATTTCTGCGGGGGTTAAAAATACTTTAATAAATTGCTCACATTCAACCATATTTAAGCCTTTTGCATTTACTTCTTCAATAAAATCAAGAATTTCTCTTACTGATTTTTGAGATTTAGTTTGATTCATATCGGGCTTCCTTTAAAAATAAAATGATATGATTGAGCTTTTAGGCTTTACGGATATCGTATTTCCACAGGCTTGATTACTCAAGCCATGTGACGGCCTTTCCAGCGAAAAATGTCCACTATAAATTGCGTCTGAAATTTCTATTTCTGAGTTGTTACTTTTGGAAAAAATAGAAAAATTCATTTTGTTTGCTTTCTTGATTTCAAATTCTAGCGAAGAAATAATAATTCCTCCATGAAAGTAACAAATTCCACCAAAAGGTAATTTTGAAATAAATCTTTCTGCTTCTAAAATATTAGCCATTTCGTGATCTCTTCTTCCACCCAATCCAAAAAATACTTCAATAAAAATTGAACTATTCGAATTATTAGAAAAGATCATATCAAGTAAAACAGAGAAGTCACTAAAGTTTTTATTCTTTTCAAGTAAGATGTCTTTGATATAGAAATCTTGACTCGTTCTATTTTTGTTACTTATAGAATATTTGTCAAGATATTTTTTTGAAGTCTTTGTAAGGCTATCTTGATCACCTGCCCAAATTATATTTTTCACTTTATTCTTTATTTTAATAAAATGTTTTATTCCGCCATCTGCTACATATATCATATCATTATTTATATTCTCAATTTTTGTTGATTTAAATTTATGAGAAATAACTTGTATATTTGAGTCCTTATTTTTACCATTTAATAAAATTACAAACTTTTTAATATTAAGCCTCTGGTTCATGTTCTAAAGATTGTTTTTTAGAATGGTTTGAATGAATGTGATGTGGATTTACGATTTGATGATCGTTTTGATCAACAAGCCAAATATGTCTCATTTTTGCTTCAATTCTTTCAGAATTAAAAATAAGTTCACGTGCTTTTGAATAACCTAACATTAAACCTAAAACAAAACATATAAAAGCAAATACAAATCCTATCGCAAATATTCCAGCAATAATATTTTGAATTGATGTTGCAGAAATAATTTCGGAAAGTCTCCCTTTTTGTGCCTCTTCAATAATTTTGTTTTTGAAAAGAGCTATAGTAAGAGCAATTGATGCAAAAAAAACGATTGGAATTAGAAAAGATAAAAGTGGATAAAAAAAACGCACAAGATTTGCATTTGCTCGTGCTTGTAAAATTCGTCTAGCGTGTTCAGGAAAGTTTCGTTTTAAATAGGATTCAAAACTGGAATCAAATGTTTTTTTTGAAAATACCATAAAAGAATAAAGCCTCGTTATTTTCTAAAAGTTAACTTTTAGTATCTTGTTCATTTGAGACTTTTATTTTTTGCATAACTCCATCCGAAATTTCTCTCCATTCTTTCATTAATTCATACCAGCCTCTTGGAAAGAAAAAACGGAGTTTAGCGAGTCTTAAAAAGCCTGGAAAAAAATTGACACTTTCTTGCACTATAAGACTTAACGCTAAAAACGTTGGAGTCAAGATCAAGAATGCGATCCATATTACGACTTTATTTATATGCGGTAAATAGTTTCCTAAGAAATAAGTGAAAATAGAAGACATCAAAAAAGCCCAAAGAGGAAAAAACCACATTCCATGAGCAATTTTCATTGTTGCTCTTACATCACGGTCCGATGTGCTTTTTTTTGCTAGTCTTTCACAAAATTTTGCGGGTAACACCCAAACAATTGTTCCTAAAGTTTCAATCGGAAAAGAAATAAATAAATAAAACCAACCATGCCTGAAAATAATCCAAAAAAAGTTTCTTTTTTTGTAATTGATATCACCCCAAACTAATTGTGCAGCAGAAACATTAACAGCTTGCATCATACGTCGCATTGTTTGAATTCTTGCCATTAATATTGGATCGGAATCAAAATCAGGACGATGTTTTTCTACAAATATTCGAAATTCTCTTGCTGAATATGCGCTTCTACCATAAGCAAGTTCAAATAAAAATCTCCAGTTTCTTTTTTCATCCCACGTAAAGAAACTAGCAAAACCAGACTCAAGAGATTCTCTTACACCATCCATAATATCTTTTACAGAATATTCACTTGAAGTAATCACAATAGGTTCACAAAAGTGTAAATAAAGCTCACTTCTAAATTCGTCTTTTTCAGAATAATCAATAACCGCTGGTTGAACAACAACAGAAAAATTTGAATCTCTTGCTTTTCCCATTGCCTGTAAAGCCATTCGAGCGAGACCTGTTTTTAATTGAAATATATAAGGTTCATCATGGCTAACTCCTTCAGGAAAAATTAAAATACAATCTCCTTCTAAAAGAGCATCACTCACTTTTTGAAAAGCTTCGCTATTTGATTTTGCGCGCCAATCGGCTTCAAAGTTACCTTGTTCAAGCATTTCTTTTTGTGCTTTTATATCTTTTTTAATATCTTGTAATCTTGTTACAGGAATCGCTCTTGTTAATGCCAAAAACTGTTTCATGACAGGAATATCCCAAAGGGTATGTTTCCCTAATGGGCGTATGGTAACAGGTGCTAAACCCAACATTACAGCGGGATCAACAATACCACTCGAATGGTTTGATGCCCAAATAGCACCACCTCCGGTGTAAGGTGTTCCTGAAATGCATATTCTTTTGAAGAAAATCCGGCAAAGGATAAACGCGACTATTCGCATCATTATTAGTTCGCCTCAATAGTTTTGCAGTGTTCTGAAATTGAGTATATTGCCTAATAGGACATTAGAAAATGTCAATTTCACCTAATGGAGCAAGAATGTCATCACAAAATAATGTCAAATGGGTAGGTTCCAAAAATAATATGAATTTAAATAGTCCTTTAAAATTAATCGCCCAGACTAAAGGTAACAATATAAAAAATATCATTATTTCCTTGCATGGTTTTGGTGATAATGCGGCAAATTTTTCATCATTAGCAAATGAAATCAATATTGATGACGTTTTGTGGTTATTTCCTCAAGGACCTAAAAATTATCCAATGGGTGTAGAAGGTGCGCAGTGGTTTCCGTTGTTTAGCGATCCTAAAGAAGAAAGAAGAGTTTCGGAAGATTCTATTTTACAAATTATGTATAATGCTGCAGAGCAATGTAAATTAGAAACAAAAAAAATATTTTTGTTAGGTTTTTCTCAAGGAGCTGCCATGGCGGTAAATTGTGGTTTAAAGAGCAAAGAAAAACTAGCAGGAATTTTATCACTAAGTGGTTTTATGATTCAACCTCATGTTATTAAAAATTCTTATTCTGGAGATCCTATTGATACTCCTTTATTTGTTGCGCATGGGAATCAAGACCAAGTTATTTTTCCAGCAACTTATTTTGATATGCTAGACTCCCTTAAAGACATGGGAGCTAAAAAAATGAGATCAAAAATGTATTCAATGGGGCATAATATTTCGCAAGAAGAAATTCGAGATATTACTAAGTTTATAGAGGAACATCGTTGAATAAAAATAACATCGATATTGAAAAAACAATTGAACTTGAAAAAGCAAGGTTACAGCTTGAAAATCGTGATCAAGGAGGGATGACAGCTTACTTAGTAAGCCTTGAATTACCTGAAGATGATCCAACGGAAATTCAAGAAAGCCTTCAGGAGCTTGGTGCTTTAGTAAGAACTCTTGGTGATGAATGTATTGGTGTTACGGTTCAAAAAAAATCTAAACCTGTTCCTGCTACCTATATTGGTCTCGGAAAAGCAGAAGAAATAAAAAAATCATGTGTTTTATTAAAAATTGATTATGTTACTTTTGATCAAGAGTTATCTCCTACACAGGTTCGAAATCTTGAAAATTTAATTAACAAACCTGTCTTAGATAGAACAAGTATTATTTTACAAATATTTAAAAAAAATGCACGTTCTAAAGAATCTCGTACTCAGGTTGAAATTGCTCATTTAGAGTATATGGCACCTAGGTTGTCGAATGCCTGGATTACATGGGAAAGACAAAGAGGGGGCGGAGGAGTTGGTGGCCGTGTGAAGGGTGCCGGTGAAACTCAAATTGAAATTGATCGTAGACGCATGAAAGATAAACTTGCTTCTTTAAAAAAAGATCTCGAAAAAATACAAAAAGAAAGAGAAACTCAGCGAAAAAATAGGCTTGATGAATGGAATGTTGTTTTAGTTGGATATACAAATGCTGGAAAAACAACATTAATGAACGCTTTAACTGAAAGTCATTTGTCAGCAAAAGACTCGCTTTTTGAAACACTGGATTCAAGTGTGCGAAGAATTCGTGGCACAAATAATATGAATATATTAGTCACGGATACTGTTGGGTTTATCAGAAATTTACCTCATGGACTCGTTGCTAGTTTTAGAAGTACTTTAGAAGAAGCATCGAAGGCAGATTTGTTAATTTATATTGTGGATATATCAAATCGATCTTATAAAGATCATATTAAAGTAACAGATGAAGTTCTTTCTCAAGTTGGAGCTTCAGATGTTCCTAAAATAATTGTATTCAATAAAATAGATTCCATTATTGGAGAGCCTCAATTGCCAAGAATTTTGGCAAGAAGTTATCCTAGAAGCATATGTATTTCAAGCCATAAAGAAGAAGATATCCGTCGTTTTAGAGAAACAATTATTCAATTTCTTTCACAAAATATGGTGGAACAAACTTTTCATGTCAATTATGGGGATTCAAAATTACTCTCTTTAATTTATTCTCACACTCGTGTATTAGATGCAAATTGGACTTCTGATGAAGGTATTTTTAAAGTTCGTATGTCCAAGAGTGTTTATCAACGTTATTTTGTTTTAGGAAAAAATGAGGAAGCTCAAGAATGGTAAGTCAAGATGAAGTGAAGCAAGTTCCAGAAAATATAAAAAATAAAATTCTTGAATTAAAAGCAATTGAAACAAAACTAGGACATTTGCCTCCTGAAAATTGGAATGTAGGGGAATTATTTTCACGAATAGAAAATAGCAATTATCATCAAAGTATTGCTCAAATGGAAAAACAAACAGAAGTTTTATTCATGGAAATATGTGAAGAATTATTTAAATATAATTTTGAATATTCTGATATTGTAAAAGAAATAAATTCTGTATTATGCTATTTAGGTGGACCAAAATACTGTAATGAAGATGAAGTAATGGAAGCCCTAGGAAAATAAAATGCCAAAGTCTTTGCCCAAGTTCTTTTTTGAAAATCAATCAATAAAAGAAAAAACATACTATAAAATGGGGGGGATTGCGCGTTACTTTGCGGAACCCCAAAATATTTTTCAAATTCAAGAGTCTTTAAATTGGTGTCAAATAAATAAATTACCTTGTTCTGTTTTAGGTTCAGGAAGTAATTCTGTTTATTCAGATGAAGAATTTAATGGATTAGTGATATCACTTGAAAAATTATCAAAATGGTTTTGGGAAACAGACGAATATTTATTTGTAGAAGGTGGTGTAACAAACACAGAAATAGCAGAAATTTGTATGGTAGCAAACCGAGAGGGTGCTTCTTGGATGTTTCGTATGCCAGGGCAAATGGGTGCATCTATTCGCATGAATGCAAGATGTTATGGTGGCGAAGTTTCTCAAATTGTCAAACATGTATTTACAATAGATACACAAGGTATTTTAAAAACCTATGCTGCTGAAGAAGTTTTTCAAGGATACAAATCAACTTTATTAATGACAAAACCTGAAATTGTTATTGGGGCGCGACTTTATTTTCCTAAAATTAAATCATCTGAAAAATTACTCCAACATATGTTAGAGTGCGAAGCAGATAGACATAAAAAAAAGCATTTTTATTTACCAAGTTGTGGATCTACTTTCAAAAATAATTACCAAGTTGGAAAACCAAGTGGACAGGTTTTTGATGAACTTGGGTTAAAAGGAGCTCATGTTGGTGATGCTGAAGTAAGTCAGTTTCATGCTAATTTTGTTTGGAATAAAGGAAATGCTTCAACTACAGATATGCTAACTTTGACTTCTCAAATGAGAGAAAAAGCAAAAAAAATTGCAAATGCGGATTTAGAACTTGAAGTTCAACCTGTAGGATTGTTTTCAAAAAAACTTTTTGATGATTGTGGTATGAAATTCCTTGGCCCCTCTTATGAAGGCCCTCATTCTAAAAAATGGGTGGGTTTATTAAATTTTCCAAATCAACTGGTAACTCAAATATTAAAAGATGATCTTTGTTACCCTATTTGTATTTTTGAATCTCCCTTTTTAGAATATGCTCAAATACCATTTCATGGTGCTCCCTCTATTGGTGTATATATTAAACAATTAATTTCACTAGAAGAGGCAAGAAAAAATCCAGAGAAAGCTTTTTTAGAATGGAAAACATTTACAACAGAAAATCCAAACAAAGTTTTTCCTATTTCTGTTGAGAAATCAGCAGAGAATAAAAATAATAAATTCATGGATGAATTATGGAAATATAGTGTTAGCGAAATATTTTTTGCTGACATAATAAATTCAACTCAAAATTATTTTGAATTTGAAATGACTCCACTAGGGGAATGGATTGCAATTGAATTTAACGGAATTAGAAAACGTTCTAAAAGAAATATAAAAATTAAAGAAAGTCTGTGGAAAGGAATTCATGTTGAAGATTTGTGTATGAGTTTTCATAATGACACAGAAATGCGTTATGTTTTTGGAATGAAATTTCCTTATTCAATATTAAAAAATATGATGAACTCAAATGAAAATACAATTTTAATTCAATGTGCTTTGAGTTTAGGTCATTCTCGTTACTTTTTATCTCCTTTTTGGAAACATAACGAATATATACAAGAGAAAAAAAGCGGAAATGTAATTGAAAATAGAGTAAACCCTGATTTTCACCAGCCTGAGAAATATTGGAAATTAAAATTAATTTAAATCATAATAAATTTTAAAAAATGAGCTAGTCATTATAAAATTTCTTTGACCAATTAAGCCATTTTGCCATTAAAGCCATATCAAAGCCAGATGTGAAATCTTCAATGATAATGTTTGCATTTTTTCTCATTGATTTTGATAACAAATAATTATTATTTAACTTTAATAAATAATTATATTTTGTTGGACCAACAATATCTCTTAATGAATTTCCTAATACATTATCAATTGAAGCGCCTTGAATCGTATAAATTAATTGACTTTGCATAAATTTATTTTTGCTGCAAACGTTGGAACGATTATCTATATTGTTTTGAAAATAGTCCCATATTTTATCGGAATTATCTGAATTTGCCCATAATCCACATATATAATTTGATCTTTCCCAAATTAAATTTGTCGTTGGCTTATATTGTAAAACAATAGCTCGTTTCCCGCTTTGTACAAAATCTCCAAAGTGACTTTCAGGAGAAAATTGTCCAGACGGTGCAGCATAACTTCCTAAATATTTTGTTAATGCCGTTTGAATTTTTAATTTCATATTAGGAGAAAAATTATCCCAATTTTGAACTGCCTGAATGTCAATGATAACGACTTCATTTTTATTAACAGGTTGATCTAAAAAATTCTTTACTTGCTCTAAGATAGATTCGATAGTTAATGAATTTGCAAATACGCTATGACAAACTAATAAATTTGTTCCATCAGAGCATAGACGAATATCTAAATACCGAATACCTCTATCAAGTTGTTCTGCTAAAGAATAATATTGAGTTCTTGCTAAACTATTAATTTGAGCGCCACTAATAATTGCTGGTAGTGTAGAGTCTGGAGATATCTTTGTACCTAAATCATAAGTACCAGAATCATGACTTCCTGGAATCATCAATTGATTGATAGACCTGTCTTTAATTACATTATAAATTTGCCCCATCCAGCCTGTTACAGTTTCTTTTTTTGCAGCACTTATTAAAATTCTATCTTGTGTATTTCTTATTCCTAAAATGGATACTCCATGACTCATGTAATCGCCATGACTCCAGTATTTTGGATTTTGATATGTCAATCCTCCTGTCAGTGATTGATTAAGACTTAAATTTGCATGAAATGTAGCAACTGGTTCTTGAAAATCATTTACAATAATATCAAATGGGACAACCCCCAAAAACAGACAGCCATTTGCAAATTGTGTATCTGTTTCAATATAATATCCCATTACATTTGTGATAAATTGATTTCCTGCAATATTTAAACCATTCATACATTTTACATTTGCAGGTGAATAGTGAATTCCTACATTTCGATCGAATTCAGGATCATAATGATTTTGAAAAAAAAGAAACGCTCCCTGTCCTGCAAAAATTTTTCCAGAGAAAAAAAGAAAAATTAAAAAAGTAAACAGCTTTATATTCATAGTAACTCCTATTTTGGGTAATTTTGAAAATATTATTATGTATTCTAATTATGAATGCAAATGAATAATAAAAATATTGATTATTTATTTTGTTTACTTAAATTTTTAAAATATTAAAATTGAATATTGAAATGTTTTATGGTGATATAAATTTATTTTTTTTATTTGATATTTACTTTAAATTTAGCAATAGATATTCAAAAATAATTTTTAACGAAATGTAAATAAAACTTCATTTTTTCTATCATTATCGCCTTTAGCTTGTTTATCTAAAAAAATGAAATTAGTTTGATTTTTCATTCCAATGCGTTCATAGCAATGGGGCCTTTTTGCATAGGTCCAAATGTTTTATAATGATTTTTGGTGATCCACCAATTTCCTGTTTCTCTATCAATTACTATTCTTTTTGCACCGGCTTTTGTTTGTTTTTCATGAGGAAAACGAAATTCCCAATAGTCTCCACCATCTGGTAATTTTTGTTCCCTTATCCCATCTCCTCTGTTTTTAAATTCTTTTCCTTGAGAGTAATCAAGTTCCGCAATTTTCTTTGCAGCTCTATTAAAAGTACTTGAATTTCTTTTAACTTCTATAAATCCATCATTATCATCATGAGATGCAGAATGTTCTACTGCCGAATTATTATTAAAATCAAATGATTCTTTAGGTGTTGTTTCTTTAACTTTTGGAGTAGCAAGTGCGTCTGGGAGTCTGCCGTTAGGAGCTCCTTTTATTTTAGGAACACCTTTTGAAGTTGGAACTAATACCGTTTCTGCAGGTTCAGGAAGCGGACCATTTAAAACAATAGAGATAGCGCTTTCTTTTAAGATTTCGTCTAAATGAATTCCTGAATTTGGCCCTAATGCCATACCTTTAGGCATATGCCAATTATTGCAAACTTGATCTCCTGCTTTAACATAGGCACTATCTGTTGCGGCAATGCTATAAGAGGCAACACCAATTTGATCATATTCTAAACCAAATGAATTTTGGCATGTCGTAACAAGTTCTCTGCAAACATAATTTAATTGAACACCAAAGCTTTGTGCTAATTTTTCATATTCTTGTTTAGCATAAATAGATTCTCTGGAATTTCTGGAAAGTACAGATTGATGATGTAATAATTTATCCATAATTAGCATATATTTTTGGATGGAATTGATTTCTTCATCAGTATTTATGGGATACCAATGATTTGATTTTGCTAATTCCTTTTTTAATTGTTCTGAATTATTTATTGGTAAAGATTCATCATCATTAGAATTCAATACACCATTTCTTTTTGCAATATGATGTTCTTGAATGGGAGTATTTTCAAATGCAATAAATTGCGATAAATAAAAAATTTCTCTCCTATTTCTTGCTAATGGCTTTTCATTAGAATCAAAATGAATTTTGAATCCGGTATGTAAATTATAATTTGGAATATTTGCTAGCCATAATTCTCCTTTAATCCAATATCCATGCTCATCTTTAGGTGCCCAAGAATATTTTTGAGTTAAATTTGGCTTGGCCCATTGCCATTGGGTGGAGTCATTTTTATTTACACAAAATAAATAAGAACCCATTCCTTCTGAATAGAGACTCTGTGAAATTCCATTTAAATGAAAAAAACAAATAAAGTAATATAATATGAAACTTTTGAGAAAAACAAAAAATGATTTTAATAACAAAGTAAACACCTCCTTGTGTTTTAAAAATAGATATATCTTGTCTGTAAAATATCAAAAAAAAATATTTATAAGTGAATTAATTCTATATAATTCAAATAAGACGTTTTCATATTACAAAATACTATAAAATCAAAATTTTTTTGGTACTCTATTGAAAAAATTAAAAAGATGAAAATAATTTTATTTTTGTGATAGGATACTTAAGATATTTAAAGTTTCATCATAAATTTTTAGGAAAAGTTTATTTTTATTACATTATTTTTTAAAGGATACCATTATGAGTAGATTTTTAATGCTATTAATCGTGATCTCTATGGATTTTCTATTTTCTAGTATTTGTTTTGCCATTGAAGTAGGAAGTCCTGCTCCTTTATTTTCACTAAAAAATCAAAATGGCAAAATAATTTCTTTGGAAGAAAATAAAGGTAAAACTTGGACGGTAGTTTACTTTTATCCAAAAGCAGGAACTCCAGGTTGTACAACGCAGGCTTGTGCTTTTCGCGACTCTATTAAAGTAATTACAAAAGAGGGGGCTGTTGTTTATGGTATAAGCACAGATAGTGTTTCATCCATAAAAGGGTTTTATGAAAAACATCATCTCAATTTTGATCTTTTAAGCGATGAAGATGGAAAAATATCCGTTGCCTATGGAACAAAAATGCCAATTTTAACTATGTCCAAAAGAGTTACTTTTATTGTAGATGAAAAATTAATCATTAGAAGTGTAGATGAAAATGTAGATCCCGCTTTTGATGCTAAAAAAGTTGCAGAAAAAATAAAACAATTCCAAGCAGCAAAATAAAACTTTTATAGGATAAATTTAAATAATGAAATCTTTTTAGAGATTTTTTAATTTAATGCATTTGTCATTTTGAGCAAAAGCATTCATTATAATTCGTGTTGCTGAGGCAATAACATCATCACGGTAACTTGCATTTTGTTTCTTTTGGGTAAAGTAAATTGCGACAACAACAGGAGGACAATTTGGTGGCCAAATAACTCCAATATCGTTTGTCGTGCCATATTTTCCTTTTCCTGTTTTATCAGCAACAATCCAACCTTTTGGAACGCCAGCACGAATTTGAGCATCACCAGTAATGCTGGATTTTAGCCATGTTTGCAAAAGATCGCGCTGATGTAATGCTAAGATGTCACCAAGCACTATCTTTTGAATACTTTTTGCCATTGCTGAAGGAGTTGATGTGTCTCGCAAGTCACCAGGGATTGCTGAGTTTAGTTCTATCTCATAACGATCAAGTCTAAAATTATTGTCTCCAATGGAACGTGCAAATGAGGTAACAGCGCTAGGCCCCCCGATTTTTTTCATAAGAAGATTTATGGCGCCGTTATCACTTGTCGTAATGGTTGCTTTGCAAAGTTCTTCAATTTGCATTCCATCTGAAATATGTTTTTCAGTAAGTGGGGAGTGAGCAATGAGATCCTCTTTTTTATAATTTATTTTTTCTTGAAGAAGATTCTTATTTGTCATGCTCTGTTTTAGAATAGCTGCAACACCTATTAATTTAAATGTACTACAAAAAGCAAAACGTTCTTCAGCGCGATACTCAAGTTGTGAATTGTCAGCAGTATTAATGGCAGAAATGCCGATACGTCCTTCAGTGGATTTTTCAAGTTCCAATATTTTTTCTTGGAATGGGTATAATTTTGTATTTTGATTTTCATTGGTAAGAATAGCAGGATAGGCATTGTAAGATACTAAAGGAACTAAAATTGAAATTTTAAAAATGATTCTCTTAATTAGAAATAGGCGCATAGATATTTATCCTTATTGATTCGTGTTTCTTTATTTAAACAAATGAATATCTTGAAAGCTTACCTGTCTTATATTTCCTGAGGCGGGTGAGCTAAAATTCTTCTATCTGTTTTTTGAGAATGAAACAATTATCTAAGAAGGTAAAATTTGAATTTTTATAAATCAAATGCTCTTCAAATAAGAAGAGCATTTATTTTTATTTCTTTGGAGTAGGGGCACTATTATCTATAGAAATATGAACATTAATATTTTTAAATGAGGGAATATGCCATCCAAGAGAGTTTATTACTAACGTTCCAGTAAGTTTGGTATCGTTTGGTAAATCTTTATTTTCAGTTGGATCATAGCTAATTGAAAATTGATTAAAATATGACAAAGGAGTAGTGTCAATAATAACAGTATAATTTAATTTGTTATGATAACTAGGAGAAGAGTTTGGAAAACTATAAACGTTTAATCTAATATCATATTTTTTATTTGTCTTTAAATCAGTAACTTTTGCCATGATATCAGTTGGTGGTACAGAGCCCCAGAAAGCGTTATGATCATCACTTAATGAAGAATTCGGCAGGGTAAAAGCATATGAAGTATTATTTTTTATACTTAAATTTGAATTGATATTAACGGATTTATTATCACCTTTATAATCTAAATTATAAATTTCTGGAATAAGACTATCGTTATTCAATTGATTTGATAATGTGGAAAAAGCAATAGTTAATGAATTAGGTTCAGTTGTTAAACCATTAAAATACAAATGATCTGTTCCATCTTTTGTTGGACTTTCAGAGTTGTATTGAATATTTTCTTGACTTGTTACATTCAATTTTTCGTCTACATTCATTATAAATAAGTTATTTTCTGGAGTATAAACAACACCATTTAATTTAAAATTATTTAATGAAATATCACATTTTTTACCTGTATCAAGAAGAAAAGCAGGATCGGAATCTTGATTTATAATTTCTGTTGTGCCTTTGGGGTTTCCATCACAGTTAATAGTTGTATTTAATTCCCATTTAACTGTTTTATCATTTAGAATATTATTTGAGCTGTATTGTGAAACGGAGTAAAAATTTTTGACACTAAGTTTAGTCTGAATCACAGAAGCAGGTGTTGTATTTGATTGATCTGAAGATGGGGTATTCGGGCCTGTATGTCCACAACTTGTTAAAGCTATTGATGATAAAGAAAGCAAAGATACAAATGTAATAGAAAATATCTTATTCATTATAAGTCCTTATGGCTAAAATTAGAGTTCTTTTAAACTTTCAATCCTTGAATTATTTAAGAAGGTCTTTATATATTCTGCAGAAAACCTTCAATTTATTTTCTATCAATATTAAAATTGATAATGAATAGAGATTTAAATAGTCAATTATTTTGACATAAATTTCATATGAAATAAGATTTATTTGATAAAATAGATTTAATAATTCAAATTTCTTATAAAATATCTTCTATTTAAAATGACTTAACATGGCTATCGTATTTTATTTTGTAACTTTATGACTTTTTTGCTAAAATATGACATAGTATTTTTGTTCCCAAGACTCCAGAGAAGGCGATTTAGGTCTATGCTTAAATTAAATTATAATTTTTTATTTTATGGTGATATATGACAAATCTATCTGTTAGTCCAATGAAAGAAAATGAGATTCAATATATGGTTAATTATTGGTTTAATTGTAGTAATGCCGATTTAGAAAGAATGGGAGTGGATAAAGCCAAATTACCATCTAAAGAGAAATTTTATAATGATATTTTAACTTCATTTAAGCAATCTGTAGAGGAAAGCAAATCTTTTTATATGATATGGTATATAAATAATGAACCTGTTGGGCACAATGCTTTTAGAGATATTATTAAAGGTGAATTAGCTAGTATGCACTTACATATGTGGGTAGATAAATATAGAGGAAAAGGTTTTGGTGCAAAGCTATTTTGTCTTTCTGCTTTGGAATTTTATAAATTGTATCATCCTAAATTAATACTTTGTGAACCTGCTTTACAAAATCCGATGCCGAATAAAATGCTACAAAAAATAGGTTATAAAAATTGGAGAACAAATTTTTCAAAGACAGGCTATATTTCAGCGGTATGTGAAAACACAAGTTATATCATTGATAAAGAAACTTCATTTAACTACTTAAATAGTAATTAAGTTATTTTATACTTAAAAATATTCTTGAATAAATGGAAAATTAATATAGTTCTTAATCTTTAATGTATTGAAATATATTTTTGAATTAAATCAAATATTTTTCTTATAATTTTTGATTTATATTTTAAAAAATTATAAGATTTCCAAAGAGCAATTCATAATATCAGCTATCTCAAGACCCTCTTTTTTTCTAATTAATGCCTTAGTCTCTTGGCAAAGTTAAAAAGAACCATCCTTTTGCTCCTTTGTACTTCCATAATTGAGTTCTAAAGGTATAAGAGCGTTCACGTTTTTTATCAATTTCATTTTTTTTAATCATCTTTAACTATTCTCTGTAAATATCAAATATGTGAAAAAGGTTATAAGAAATGAAAATTACAATCAAATTAATAAAAGTATTTAAACTCAACTAAAATTTATGTTAATCGATTATAAAAATTAAGATAACTTAAGTCAAAATATTTCTTCCAGATATAAGGTAAAATACGATTCCACCTGCACTATGCCATTTGTTACTTTGAATTCCAGCTCTAAAATTTAAACTCGTTTCTCGTAAAATTTCCCAATTTGTATTAAATTCATTTAAAAGCCCACCTCCAGCTAAAAAGTATCTTTTTGTTTCTTCATAACTCCACATAAAAAATTCGTTATCAAACCATTCTAAGGATTGTTTTAAATAAACTTTTTGTTCTTGAGAATCATAAGGAGGAATCAATGGAGTTGCTTTGTCCGATTGATAAACCTTTATATCTGACAATTCTATTTGAGAAAAGAATCCAGGTAAAAGATCTCCAATAGAATTATGACCAAGGCCAAGAATGGATTTTCCTTTTTCACAGGTGAGAGCAAATTGAATTCGTTTTAATTTTATTTCAATGGGATCATCAAAAGAAATTGAATTTTCAATTAAATTCGAAGCAGCATTATTCGGTTCTGCGACGACTAAAAGTCCTCCTGGTTTTAAAACTCTTTTCATTTCTTTAAGTATTTTAATAACATCTTTTATATGAATTAATACGGTTTGGCATGTTACCATATCGAACGTATTATCTGGAAATGGAATTTGATCTGCAAAAGCAACATAATAGTGAAAACGTTTTTCTAGTTCATATTTATTTGTTATTTGTATTGCATTTTTAATAGATGCGGGTTCCATATCTATTCCTGAAATAACACATGTTTTAGATAAAAAAGGACTGAGAACTCTTCCCCAATGACCAATACCGCAACCTACATCTAAGACTGAATTTATCTTATCTAGGCACCATCGTTTTGCCATAAGCTCGATAAAATCTTGGTTCCACCAAAAGTTACGATATTCACCAAAGAAATCTTGGGAATGAGGCTTCTTTTCTTCGTAAAGAGACATATATACCTCGTTAATCATATTTAATTTAATTTAATTTAATTTGAACATTTGATAAAAATATTTGCATAACCTCTATTATACCAATGCTTAAGATTTAAAATTGGTTTTAAAATGGAGTTTTGAAAAAGATAAAATTCATTTTCATAAATAGGGATAGATCTTGATAAATAGACAGTTTTACAGTGGTCTTTATAGAAATTTGTTTTAACAAAGTCAATGTTATTCTTGTCTAAGTATAAATAATTATAATAATATTTATCTTTATTTTTAAAAAGATGAATATATTCTTCGTTAGAATTTAATAAAATAAAATTATGCTGATTTTTAATATAAAAATAGCGATATAAATCACATTTTGAATCTTTAGTTTTGTCATCGCATTGAATGTCTTTGTTAAATCCGTAATATTCAGAAGTTTCTACATTTTTATCTAAAAATTCTAGAGCTTTTATGTCATGATGTTTGAATCTTTGAGCAAAAGTATTTAAAAATCCAAATGAAATATTTTCAACTTTGTAAATTGTAAAGAAAAGTATAAGACAGCTATTTATAAAAATTACAATGAATGAAATATTAAAAATTCTTTTTAGCGATTTCAGTGCGAATAAATATTTTTGATATTTCATGTTATCGTCTATGATTTGATATAAATATAGAATAGACTGGCATAATATAGGAACCATTAAAATGAAAATGGGAAATAAAAATCGTTCCTCCTTATGCCCAATAAGGCTGTGAAAACCAACAAAACTAAGAAATGACCATAATAAAATACTTTTTCTAAATTTTATAATAGAAATAAAAATACCTAATATTATAAAAAATCCTAAGGGAGGTGCAAAAAAATCAAATAGAATATTTATATAATAATAAAAAGGTGAAACACCAAAATTAGCAGCAACTCCTTTTAAAATATTGTAATCAAAATAATTCCAAGGTGAGAATACAAATTTTCTATAACAATAGCTATCTATGAGAGTGCCTAAAGAAATACAAATTCCAATAGCGGAAAAGTAAGTTAAAATAAATTTAAACTTTCTCTTACTATTGAAAAGGATCCATAATGCAAAACCTATTATAAAGAAGGCACTTTGAAAACGGACTTCAAAAGCAAGTCCAGAAAAAAGACCTGACAAAAAAAGACCATAATGATGAAAAGATAGATTTTGTTTTAATTCTGAAATATGAAATATTTTATCTTTAATAGAAAAAATAAAGGTAGAAAAAGAGAGTAATATAAACGTGGAAGAAATGTTTTCAGATGAGGTTCTTGCAGATAAAAAGGGGAAGATATAAAATAAAAATATAATTCCTGTTGATATTTTCCATATTTTATTTCCATTAAAAATTTTATATAATGCCAAAGTAAATATACATTGCCCAATAAATGCAAATAAACAAGATTCAAGGCGTATTAAAAAACTTATAAAAAAAGGATCATTCAAATTAAAAAAAAGGGAAAGTAATTTTAAACTTAAGAAATAGGAAAAAGGTTGAAACCAAGGACGTATTTGAGATTGATATTCCCAAACCATTTTATCTGGGGATGTATTGAAAGTTAAATTATGCATAAATTCAAGAATTTGATAATGTTCATCTTGTTGGAAATAACCTAAAGTACTATAAGCAGATAAAATATTTGCAAATAAACCTAAAATAGCAATAAAAAAAAAGTATTTTTTATTTGAGAGTTTAGAAAAATAATGATGTAACATCAAATCCTCTGAAAATAAGAATAGTATAAATTTAATTAATAAAGATGAAAATTAAAATGAATTCAATCACGATATGATGACAATAACTTTTTAAACTCTTCCATTTCATCCCATGTATTATAAATATGCGGAGATATTCTAATACCATAATTTTCTTTTCTATCAACATATACATTATTTTTAAGTAAATAGTCTAATAAATTTTTATCATTATTTGACTTTATGACGAGAGTTCCTCCACGTTGGTTTGGCTCAATAGGAGAAATGACTTTGATATTTTTAATATGAACAATAAAACTTATTAAGGAATCGATATATTTTTGATTTATATTGTATATCTCTTCAATTCCAATTTTTATTATTTTATGAATACTTTCTGCTGCCAGAATCATTGGCAAAATATTTGGAGTTCCATCTAAAAATTTACTTGCTGAATTTATGAATTTAAAATCGTTTATGTCTTCCGTAAAGATATTTTCTAATGAAAACCAGCCACAAGAATTATTGTTTAAATCTTCAATCCTTTTTTCATTTATCCAAATAAAACCAGCTCCAGACCCACCACAAACCCATTTTATACAGGAGCCCAAAATAAAATCACAGTTTAAATTTTTTAGATCAATGGGAATCATTCCAACAGATTGGGCTATATCAATGACACAAAAAATATCTAGTTCCCTGCATTTGTCTGCAATTTGATGAATTGAATTTTTATAAGAAGTGGAATATGTTGTATGTGATATAACTGCTATATGTGTATTGATATCCAATTCTTTTTCCCAATATTCAAATGGAACTTTTCCATTGTTACTTTTTATTATTTTAATTTCATAATCATTTTGAATGAATTTCTTTAAAATAAGAATAATAGAGGGAAATTCTAAATCACTAATAAGTATTTTTTTTCTTTTTTTTCGTTTTGGCAAAGAAGACAATATTTTTATAAAACCAGTAGAAATATTATTTTGATAACAAAATTCATTTGCTTTCCCATTTAATAACAAGGATAAAGCTTCGTGATATTTTGAAATTGAAGGTAGCCAATCCTCCCAAGCGAAACTCCCTTTTTTTTTCCAAGAATTAAAATACTCATTTTTAACTAATTCTTGTTCATAACTTAAACATCCTACAGAGTGGTTTAAAAAATAGATACCATCAGGTTTTATGAAGTTACTTATAAGATTATGATCCATAAATTTAATAGCCTTGTCTTCTTTTTATTAAAATAATAATAAACAATTATTTTAATGATATACTATTTGAAATTGATTTATAATAATTTTTTTAAACGATTTTAGTTTATATTAATTGACGCTTGAATTTTCAGATAAACTATCTCTTACAATACCGTATTGAGTTCCCCATTCGGAAGTCATTTTTGATCGGACATCCCACAATTCAGGAAATAGAGAACGTGCTATTCTGCTTGTAAGATTTGTAACAACATTTCCTTTCATGGAGTGTGCTTGTAAGCCAATACTTCTACCTATTAATTTCATGTGAAAATAAAGAAATTTATTGTAGAGATCATCGAGTTCTAAAAAAGATTCCGCTATCATAAAAGCATCACATTGTTTATATTCTGTATTATAAATTTTATGAAGGTTATCCGTATTATCATTTAAATATAAAGATTTATAAGAGCGCCATAAATAGGGAGCTATCCTTAAAAAAGATTTAAATCCTGGGGAGTCTTGACCGCTCCCATTTCCTAACTTTAGTCTAATGTCTTGATATTCTCTGGGAGACATGGGGTATAATAATTCTATTGTAGTTAGCAGATTTTTTTGAGCTTTATGCGCTCTACTAAAATTACTTAATATTCTATTTGTATTTTTATCTAATATATATTTATTTATTTCTAATAAGGAATGATTTAAGGATTTAAAAAAAAGTTCTTCAGCTTGGTGGACTAATTGAAAATGCAATTCATCAGGGTTGCAAAGCTCAGGATAAGTAGTTTGTAATGATAATAGTTCTTTTGTTTTTAAATATATTTCATAATCACTATTTCCTTCACCTACCATGATATTTGCAATATCTTCATAATGAAGTTCATTGTTTTTCATATAAGTCCCTTTAAAATATTTTATAAATATATATGTTAATATATATTTTGTTTTTTAAATTCTTAATCCATTCGATCACATTAAGTGCAAGGTAGAATTTATATCATATTTTTAATAAAAGGAAATTAAATTTTATAAAATTTGATTTCCTTTAAAAATTGCAAATATTGAAAATAGATTACCAAAAATTACTTAAATAAATGATTTATAAAATAAGCCATTTTATTATTTTAAATTTGAATAAAGGAAGGAATTCATTAGAAATTAATTTTTATTTCCACGCCAATGCTCTGCTAAAATAACACTAGCAGCACAAGCAATATTTAAACTTTCCACATTTCCTGAACTTGGAATACGGAGTGTTTTATCACCCGCTTTCATTAAGGGTGCGGTAATTCCATTTCCTTCAGAACCAAAAACAACAAGCATTTTTTCTGGTAATTTTTCTTCATAAATAGATTTACCAGTATGGCTTGAAGTTGTTAATACTTTATAATTATTTGCTCTAAAACCTTGTACTGCTTTTTCAAAATTATCAGTAGTAATTACTTTAATCCATTCTGCGCCGCCTTCGGAGGTTCTATATGCTGATGCATTTAAAGCGGCTTCCGTATTTGATAAAAGAATAGCGTCTACCCCAAAGTTTGCACATACACGCATAATTGCGCCTAAGTTATGTGGGTTTTGAACATTTTCAAGAGCAACAACACAGCCTGTTTTTCCTGTTGCCATTTTTTCATTTAAGAAGTCTTGATAATTTTGTGAAGGCATTTTTTTAATTAAAAAGCACACACCTTCATGGTGGTTGGATTCTGATACTTTGACAAGTTCTTCATTAGAAAGAATACGATAAGCAAGTTTTTTCTCGGAACAGTATTTTAATATTTTATTAAAATCTTTAATATTTTCATCTGTTAAATAAACACGAATGATATCATGAGGTCTTTTGTCAAAAAGCATTTTGCATGCATGAATGCCGCAAATTTTCATTTCAACATTTTTACGTGCTTTTGGAATTTTTCTATTTTCTCCATGTCTTTCTAGTGCTTCAGGTTCGTCAGAAGTTTTTTCGATTAATGGATTTTCTCTCTTTTTAAATTCAAGTTTATTTTCTTTAAATTCAGGCTTTTTTTTATTGTATTTAAATTTTTCTTTTTTTTCCAATTTTATTCTCCATTGTAGCTTATATACTCAAGTGATTCACCTTGAGGTAATGTTTCAACTCTTGTTAACTTATTCGAGATTATTTTTGATCTGTGCGATGCTTCTCCAATTTGTTTACTTGCTTCATCAAGTTTTTCTTGTGTTTTCTCGAGAAGCTCGCCAAATCGATTAAAATCTTTTTTAATCGTACCTAGCAACTTTCGTATTTCATTTGAGCGCTTTTCAACAGCAAGAGTTCGAAATCCCATTTGTAAGCTATTCAAAAGTGCTACTAGGGTTGAAGGCCCTGTGATAACCACATTGTGTTCTCTGCGCAGGTTCTCCTGCAAACCATTAATCCTTAAGACCTCAGAATACAATCCTTCTGTTGGCAAAAATAAAATGCCAAAGTCTGTCGTGTATGGAGGATCGATATATTTCCCTTTTATCTCTTTTGCAAAGAGTTTTATTTTTAATTCAAGCTGCTTTATTGAATTTTTTGTATCCTCAGTATTCCCTAATTCGGTAGACTCTATAATTCTTTGATAGTCTTCAATTGGAAATTTAGAATCGATAGGTAGCCAAAGCGGGGTTTTATCTTCCTCATTTCCTGGGAGTTTTACGGCAAATTCAACAATAGCATTGCTGCCTTTTTTGGTTTTTACATTCCGCTCAAATTGCTCTGGAGTTAAAAAATCGCTTAAAATTCTATCAAGTTGCTCTTCTCCAAAAATACCTCTTGTTTTTATATTGCCTAAAACTTTTTGAAGATTATTGACTTCTGTTGCCATTCTTTGCATTTCACCTATGCCTAAGTTGACTTGGTCAAGTCTATCACCTACTAGTTTGAAAGATTGATTTAAACGCCTTTCAAGAGTTGAATTTAGTTTTTCATCAACAGTCATGCGCATTTGTTCTAATTTAATTTCATTTTCTTTTCTTAAATTTTCTAATTGGTATTCTAAAGTGTTTCGAACGTCTTTTATGCCATTTAAATTATTTAATGTTAAATTATTTAAGTGTAAAGCAAAATTTTCAGAGATTTCTTGTCTTGTATTTTTTAAATTTAGCATGAATTCTTCTCTATTTAATCTCATTTCTTCTTTCATCAAATTGGCAATTTTTAAATCTGTATTTTCTATTTTTTTAAATAAATCTTTATGTTTATAAATTATTTGTATCCAATAGATAAAAAATGCAATTAAACTGATGAGAAATATAGAATTATTAGATATATAAGCCATTTATTTATCCCCAATTATTTTTAATAAAAATATAAATTTTAGAGACACCTACATCTCTGATATTTTGCCATAAAAAACGGCATACCATTGAAGTTCTCATTTTGACGCTATAAGTCTTTTGTCATGCGGCGAGTTATCCACTTTCAATGTGGATAACTTATTTTGGATTTTCTTTAAATATGCCTCTTTTTTAGATTATTTAACTAAAAACTAAGATGCTGATTAAAATTGACAATTATGTTTTGTCAGGTGAAGGATGATAAATCAGAAGGGAGGGGGTTATGAGCTTAAGAGATCAGCTGTTAAAAGCAGGGCTCGTTTCAAAAAAACAAGCCCAGAAAGTCGAAGCCTCAAATCGGAAACAAGGCCACGATTCCAAAAAGAACAAAGAACTTGCAGATGCTTTGCAAGCAGAAAAGCAACAAGAGCTAGATAAAATTGAAGATGAAAAAAATAAAAGAAAAGAGATAGATAAAGAGCTAAACAAACAAAGAGACTTGTTAATACAACAAAGAGAAACTTATTATCGAGCAAGACAAATTTTGAACAGCAATTGTTTAAACGCTTCCAATGCTACAGAAAGTTATTTTTTTGAAGAAAATAATAAAGTAAGAAAAGTAATGGTAACAGCTTGGCAAAGAGAAATGCTAGCTCGAGGGAAAATGGGAATTGGCAGAATGCAAGATGAAGTGGATGAATTTTATATTATTCCTTTATTTGCAGCAAAAATTATTCAAGAAATTTCTCCGCAAAGGTTATTAACTCTTCATTCCGAGTTAGAGGACTCAGAAGAAATTGATTTCTATTAAAATGATTTAGAAAGTAGCTTCATTTTTTAAACTATGTATACTTATGTCAAATATTTTGGAGTACAAATCAAATGCAAGAAGAGAAAACAATGAAGTCAAATAATGTAAAGATAATCGGTTTTTTTGTAGGGGGTCTTATTCTTGGGGCTTTAGCAGCAACAGGTATTATGATTTCAAAAAATAATAAAAAAGCAGTTGATTTGACTTCTGCTTTAGGAAAACAATTTATAGTAGTTGATGGTAAAACATGGGATTCTGGTGTGTTACCTGGTGATTCCGCAATGGATTATTTTACTTTGCAAAGTAACATTTATAATGCAGAAAAAAACTTTGCAGGACAAACTGCTGTTCGTATTGCCCTTGCTAATGATGTTGGCAAAAAAGTAACTGCAACAGAACTGCCAAAACTTGAAGAATTGTTACCTATTGCCAATGTTTCAGATGAAGAAGCCAAAAAATATTATGACAAAGTTGTAAATCAAATGGGACCTGGTTTTTTTGGAAACCAACCCTTTGACAAAATTAAAACCCAGCTTCAAATGCAAATGTCTCAACAAAAAGCGGGTGAAACAGTTATGCGTAAGTTGCAAGAATTAGAGGCAGGAGGAAGAATAAAAATACTTTTGACACCGCCTTTGTCTCCTGCTGTTAACTTAGATTTAACTGGTTATCCTGTTAGAGGTAACAAAGATTCTAATATTGTTCTAGTTGAAGTAGCCGATTATCTCTGTGCACATTGTAGAGAGTCAGAACCTATTATGGAAAAAATTGTAAAAGAGTTTTCTTCAAAAGTTAAATTTGTCAACATTGCATATCCATTATCACCTCAGGGATTAAGTGGTTCATTAGTTCGTGGTGCTTATTGTGCAACGAAACAAGGTGAAAATTTATTTTGGGATTATCATATAAAAGCATTTCAAGTTCCTTATGCAAAAGCAAATCCTGCTGCTGGAGTGGATCCTATAAAAGCATTTAATGATGTTGCAATCGAAGTTGCTCAATCTGCAAAATTAGATATCAATGCTTTTTCAGCATGTCTAACTTCAAATGAATCGAATGAGTATATTCAAAAAGTACAAGGACAATTTAATGCATCTACGGGATTTAAGGGAACACCAACATTTTATTTAAATGGAAGATTGATAGAGGTAAATCCTCAGCAACTTGAATCTACTTTAAAAACAGCTTTAAATTAATTGTGTCGTTTATTTTTTTTAAGAACCTTTAAGGGGGAAAATGTGAAGGCTCCAGCTCGTATCCTAATTGTTTCTACTTTGATTACTCTTTTTGTCGTTTTTATCGTTCTTTATAGATACGATCTTTTGAAGTTTAATAAAGGATCAAATGAAACGATTGCCGAAAATGCAGCCGCTCCGGTTGTGATGGAGTCCGAGGTTGCAAATGCGGCTCCTTCAAAAGGACCAACGGCAGAGCAACTTGCAAATGGGAAAAAACTTTACGAACAAGCAACTTGTACTCTTTGTCACGGTGCTTCAGGAAAAGCAGATAATCCTACAGGACAAGCAATGAAAGCGACTAATTTAACCACGGGTCAATTCAAGCATAACAAGAACAATCTTCCTGCTGTAAAATACATTGCTAAAGTAATTGAAGAAGGGGTTGCAGGAACAGGAATGGCTAGTTTCAAGACTCAAGTTCCAAATGAAAAAGATAGATTGGATTTAGCGGAATATGTTCATTCTTTAGTTGGGAAAAAATAATTTTTAGCTATCGAATTTTTCGGTTCTTTCAGGAACATATGCAGTTGAGTTACACTTTTCTAATGTTTCAATTGCAAAATCTCTTGTTTCATCATTAAAGTATTTAAATTCAACTCCAGCGCAATATTCTCCATTTGTATTGCTATTTCCGTTCCATAGAACTTCACCAATTCCTATTATTTTTTTGCCATTTAAAAATGTAATATCTATTTGAATAAATATACCTGCTTCAAGAAGATCTTTGCCTGTTGGTATTAAAGCTCCACCACGTCCCATTAAAAAAGGTGTTTTTTCATTTGGGTCTTGATTGATTTTTATTTCTGTTTCTATTTGTGAAGTTGGTTTTAGGGCATAACGTTCTTTTGTAGGAGAGCATAACCATTCTAAATTTTTTATTAAATCGGGAAGGTCAAAAGGTTTAGAAATAAGGCCTTCCGCACCATGCGCATGAATTTCTTCACGTGTGACATCTGAAAATGCGGTTATAAAAAGAAAAATGGGCTTTCTCAAATTTAATTTTTTTGTTTCGTCAAGAAACTCGATCCCATTTCCACCAGGCATACGGACATCGCTTATGATTAAATCAACTTTTTCTGATTTAACAATATGAATGCCCTCTTTTCCGTTTTTAGCTTCACGTGTTTTTGTATCAATAGATTGAAGCTCAGAAACCAGCATTTCTCTTAAATCAGGCTCATCATCGACAACAAGTACCAGATGATCCTTCAAATAAGTCATAGTTTTGCTCCAATAAATTGTTACTTTTATACCTGCTATGAACATTATCGTTTTAATATCTAGCAATACAAAATTCTTGTGTTGAAAAACCGACAGTCTAACTAAAAATAATTTAATAGAACCGATACTAACTAAGGTATTTCTAACTTGTTTAAACTTGAAGAGGATAAAAAAAGTGAGTGAATCTCCTCAAAAAAATAATATTACACATGAGGAGCTTATATCAGACATAGAAGGATATAAAAGTTTAGCAAAAATCCTTTTAGAACGTACTGGTATTTATATGGATTCAAGTGATAAAAATTTTTCATTGATGTCAAATAGAATGCATCGCGTATTAAAGAAACACGACTGTAACTCTTATAAAGACTATATAAAATTAATTGAATCTGGTGTCACAGATATTATGAATGAGTTTTTAGAGGTGTTAACGACAAATACAACTCATTTTTTTAGAGAAAATGAACATTTTTCTTTTTTAAAGAAAAGTTTATCTATAATTGAAAAAGATCTTGAAAAAGAAAAAAGAAATGAAATTCGAGTTTGGTGTGCGGCTGCAAGTAGCGGAGAAGAACCTTATACAATTCTTATGACAATCTTAGAATATTTAGGTAATTACCCAAAACTAAATATAAAAATGCAAGCCACAGATCTAAATACGCAAGTGTTAGAAAAAGCAAAATTAGGAATATATAGACCAGAAATTTCTGAAAATATCACCCCTGATCTTTTACTTAAATATTTTGACAAAAATTTAAATACTCAATATTATCAAGTAAAAGAAAAATTTAGAAACATGATTGAATTTACTAAATTTAATTTAAGAAATGAAACATATTCTTTTCCGTATAAATTTGACGTTATTTTTTGTCGCAATGTAATGATTTATTTTACTCAAGATGTAGTGGAACAGACAATTTTAAAACTCTCTAGTTGTCTTTCTAAAAAAGGATATTTATTTATTGGTCATTCCGAAGCAATGATTGGCGATAAACATAAATTAAAATCGGTTATTCCTGCAGTATATCAGCATATGACTTAAATAAATTATAAATATTCCGATAAATATAAAAATTATTTAGGGATATTTCATGAAATTTGCTTGTAATTGTATAAATGAAAAAGAAAGATTAAATACACTACATAATTATTTTATTCTAGATACAGAAAATGAAGAAATATTTGATGACATTACTTTATTAGCTTCTTCCATTTGTAAAACTTCTATATCTCTAATTAGTTTAGTGGACAAAAATAGGCAATGGTTTAAGTCTAAACAAGGTTTAAGTGCTGAAGAAACTTCAAGAAAAATCTCATTTTGTGGTCATGCCATTCATCAAAAAGAAATCTTAGAAATACAAGATGCTAAAAAAGACAAACGATTTTTTGATAACCCGTTAGTAGTTGGAGCCCCATTTATTCGATTTTATGCAGGGGCCCCATTAATTTCTTCAAATGGAAATGTGATAGGAACATTATGTGTAATAGATCAAAAACCCAAGAAATTAACGAAAGAGCAAAAAAAGTATCTTGAAAAACTTTCAAAGCAAGTCATGAGAATTTTAGATTTACGAATTGAAAATAATAACTATTATAAATTAAAAAATCACTTTAATACCATATTTGATAATATGAATAATGCTTTTTTAGTTCATGATGAAAAAGGAGAAATTAATAAATTTAATAAAACAGCTTTAGATATTTTAAAATTAAAATCTAAAGAACTATTAAATTCTAATTTATTTTTAGATCAATTTGAAATTCTAAATGAAATTGGAAAAAAAATTAATAAATCAAATTTTCCTTCTAATATTTCTTTAGAAAATGGAGAGTGTTTAAAAAATATTGTGATAGGGCTTAAAAATAAGAAAAAAGAAATCATTTGGCTTCGTATTAATACAACTGTTATTTCTTACCAAAAAAGTACAAAAATACTTTTTGTAATTACTGAATTTACTGATATAACTGAAAATAAAATTTTATCCGATAATGTAAAAAAAATTCAATTAGAAATATTAGAAAAAAGAATATTTTTAGATATTATTTTACAAAATATTCCATCTGCTATTATTGTGAAAGATGTAAAAAATGATTTTAGAAATTTAATTTGGAGTAAAGGAGCAGAAGAAATTTTAATGCGTTCTGCTGAAGAAGCAATTGGAAAAAATGTCTATGATCATTATCCTAAAGAAATTGCAGATAAATATCATAAATGGGATTTACAAGTAATTAAAAATGAAACGATTCTTAAAATAGAAGCTGCAGAAACCATAGTGCCCCATAAAGGAAAAATATTAGTTCAGACAAGTAAAATTCCAATTAAAACCAATTCAAATGAAGGTTATCGATATTTATTAACTGTTTTAGATGATATTACAGAATTATATAAAAACAAAGAAGAAGCACAAGCTGCAGCAAAAGCCAAGTCCGAGTTTTTAGCGAATATAAGTCATGAAATTAGAACACCTATGAATGGAATTATTGGAATGTGTGATTTATTATTAGATAATAATCCATTACCAAATCAAATTGAAAAATTAAAGATAATTCAAAATTGTGGCAACATTTTATTAAACTTAGTAAATGATGTTTTGGATTTTTCAAAACTCGAAGCAGGAAAGTTAATTTTAGAAAAAATACCATTTAATTTAAATAAAAGTTGCTTTGAAATTGTAGAGTTATTAAATAATCAAGCTTCTGCAAAAGGTCTTGTTTTATCTTATAGTCATGACCCTTTGACACCAGAATGGATCTTGAGTTCTCCTAATCAATTTAGACAAATATTATTGAATTTAGTTACGAATGCAATTAAGTTTACAGAAAGAGGATATGTTAAAATTTGCTCAAAATTAATTGATGAAAAGGAAAATGAATTAAAATTTCAAATTTCTGTAGAAGATTCAGGATTAGGAATTTCAATAGAAAATCAAAGTAAATTATTTCAAAATTTTTCGCAAGTAGATGCTTCTACGACAAGAGTTTATGGAGGAACTGGACTCGGACTTGCAATTTGTAAGGCACTTTGCGAATTAATGGGTGGTACCATTGGGCTAGAAAGCAAAATAAATAAAGGATCTGTATTTTCCTTTAGTTTTATGGCTCAAAAGTTAGATGAAAACCAAAAAATGAATTTAAATAAATCGCCATTCATTATTGATGTTCATTTAGAAAAAAAATATCCATTAAGTATTTTAGTTGTTGAAGATAATAAAATTAATTATCAAGTAATTAATGGGATACTCGAAAAGTTTGGATATAGACCCGATTTAGCTACAAATGGTATTCTTGCTTTAGAAAAAATCGATACAAAAAAATATGATCTTATTTTTATGGATAGCCATATGCCAGATCTTGATGGATTTGAGACAACAAAATTAATTATTAAAAAATATGAAAAATTAAAAAAGAAAAGACCTCGTATTATCGCTTTAACAGCAAGTTCTATGAAAGAAGATAAGGATCACTGTCTTTCGATTGGTATGGATGGTTTTATAAGTAAACCAATCTTAATTGAATCTCTTGTTCAGCAGATTGAAAATTGTTATTTAAACATCGAAAAGGAATCAATATTAAGTTCAAAAAATGAAAATTCTAAATTATCTTTTAATTTAAAGAATTTTTTATCAAATTTTCAAGGAATAGAAGATTTAACTTATATCACTATAGGAAATTTTTTAAAACTATTACCAAACTATAAAAATAAAATAAGTCTTGCAATTAAAAATAAAAATGCGTTTGATATTGAATATGCTGCTCATAACTTCAAAGGAGCTTTGTTATATATAAATGCAGAAAAATCTCTATTTATTGTGGAAGAAATTGAAAAAATGGGACGTGAAAACAAAATCGATTTAGCAATTCACTTATATGAAGAATTACTGCATGAGTTAGATAATTTAATGAATGAATTAATAAATTATAATCAAAAGAAAGAAATTTAATTTTTGGTATTCTATTTAAATTAAAAGAAAAACTAAAAATTATATGCATCTGAAGTTATTTCATAATTCTCAACAGAATCTTTAGGATTACAATTTTAGAAATAATTTTTCTTTTCCAACTCCTTATTTAATGCAACATCTTAGTCTTTGGCTTCATTTTATGTTAATAGGTAAAGGCTCTCTTCTTAGTGAAGGATTATCTGAGTTAAAAATATTGAAGTTGAACCCATTTAGTTGACAATCTGGTATAGATATTTTTGTTATAGGAAGGATTGTCAAATGAAGAACAACAAAAAAGTATTTTCTGAAGAATTCAAGAGAAATGCAGTAAATCTCTCTGCCAACAGTGAGAAATCAATGGGTGAAATTGCCAATGATTTAGGTATTGGCTTTTCAACTCTTTCTAAATGGCACTCTGATTGCTCCCCAAACAATGTTTCTCAATCAGAAATCTTAAAAAAAACTAGAGATCCTGATTATTTAAAGCTATAAAGAGAAAATGAACGCCTTAAAATGGAAATTGAAATTTTAAAAAAGGCCACAGCCTTCTTTGTCAAAGAAAATTACTAAGGTACCGGTTTATCGAAACTGAGAAGGCAATTTATCCTATTATTATCCTTTGTTCTGTTATGAAAGTATCTAGACAAGGTTATTACAAATGGCGGTCCTTAAAAGCAAATCCCAGGTCCCTAAAAGCGGATGAAATGAAAAATATCATATCAAAAATTCATATCAATTCTAGAAAGAGTTATGGCAGGAGAAAAATTTATAAAGATTGCATTAATCAGGGTATTAAATGTGGAAAAAATAAAGTTGGCAGAATAATGAAACAAATGGAAATACGAGGAAGAGGAAAGAAAAAATTCGTTAAAACAACAGATTCTAACCACAATAGAAGGGTTTTTCCAAATTTAATTACCCAAGATTTTAGAGCATATATACCAAACTCTTTGTGGACATCAGATATAACTTATATTCCTACAAAAGAAGGATGGTTATATTTGTGTATTCTTTTAGATTGTTTTTCTAGGGCAATTGTTGGATGGGCTATGTCTGAAAAAATAAATGCGAAGCTTGTTACTTCTGCAATTAATCAAGCTCATAATTTTAAAAAGCCGCAAGCAGGCCTTATTTTTCACAGTGATAGAGGTAGCCAATATGCAAGTCATGCAGTTATTAGTTTATTAAAAAATAAGGGACATTACCAAAGTATGAGTAGCACCGCTAATTGTTATGATAATGCAATTTCAGAATCATTTTTTGCTACCTTAAAAACTGAGCTCATCTATAATTGTAATTTCCAATCAAGAAAGGAAGCTAAAATCGCTATATTTGAATTTATTGAAGTGTTTTATTATAGAGTTCGAATACACTCAAAACTTGACTTTAAGTCACCACTTGATTACGAGAGAATTTACTCTTAATTTTGTCAACTAAAGTGGGGCCACACCAACTCTCAATTGGACATTTTTTGCAACAGAACCATAATATCTAAATAAGAAAATAAGGTTCTGTTGGAAATAATTAATTTCTTGGACTTAAAGTAAATGTATGATACCCATTTCCAGTTCCGCACCAGTGCGCACCTTGGTAATGGTTACATCCAATTACCCCTTTTCCTGTATTCTTTAATTCTAATACTGTATTTGCATCGTTATTTAGTTTATTAAAGTAAAATATTGGATATTTATGTGTATCTCGAATAAGTGCTGAGCCACCTGTAGAAAGTCCTATATTTTGATTATTTACATATAAATAGAATGTTTCACCTGGTTTAATAACTGAATGTGAGTGACAACTAGGATCTGTTGATTTAATAATACGAAATGGTTGTGGTCCATACTCATTTATTAATACATAATAAAAATACAATCCCCATTTTCTTTCTCTTATAAAGTATGATTGATTATTTGATAGATAAAAAGCATAACTATCGCAATTAGTAATTGGATTTCCAGATGAATCAATAATATAATTGTTTGGCCAGCTTGAAGAATAATTTATTGAAAATACTTTTTCATTTTTTAAGGAGTTACTATCAAGGTAAGCTACTTTAATATCTAAACGGCCATTTTCTTTTTTTCCAGGTTTATATTCAAAATATACTCTGCAATTATCAGAAGGATTGAGAGTTTTTTCATTACTACAATCATTTCTTGTTAATTTAATATAAGAATTTGATGTTAATTGAGATATGGATTTTATAGTTGTTTTTGCATTTCCTTTATTATATATTGGTATATCAAATTTATTTGAACTTTCTACTTCAGCACTAATAGTTCTATCTGGTGTTGTAGATATAATTACTTCTGCAGCAGAATAATTAATTTTAAAATCAGAACTTTTTAAATTTTCATTAAATTTACTTTTATAACTTATTTTAAGAATTGCAGTACCTGATTCTTTTTTTGTTGGATTATAGCTTAATCGAATCGAACAGAGATCAGAAGTGGATAATTTACTATTTATACAAGGACTTTGTCCTTTTTCAATTTTTAAAGAGGAACTGTTGTTAGATATATCAATTGAATTTATTATAGCAGTTTCTGAACCGCTATTTGAAATACTGAAATCTTTATATGTTGTTCCTGATACTCCTACGGAAATAGAATCGTCAAATGTTCTCAATATTGGTTCTTTTACTACAAATTTTATTTTAAATGATTTATTTTCTTCTTTTGATCCAAGGTAATAAATTTTAAGATTATTTTCTCCTACATTATCCATTTTTACTGGATTAAATCTTAAAATAATAGAGCATTCTGACTGTGGATATAGGTCTATATTTTTACATTTATCTTCAAATATCTTTAAATGATTTAAGTCGCCTTCAAAATGAATATCTTTTATTTTACCATGAAAATTTCCTGTATTTTTAATTATAAAAGTTTTGTCAACAGGATTTCCAATTCCGGCTTCAATTGGATTTTTTAATGAATTATTATCAATTTCTATAATAGTTTCATGTGTTACTTGGGTATTATTATTTGAGTTATTATTGGTTATGTTGCTGCTATTTGTTGTGTTGTCATGGGCTATACTATTGTTGTTATTTGTATTGTTAGTAGTTTGATTATTAATGATTGTATTATTATTTATATTTCCGTTATTAGTAGAATTATTATTGTTTGTAGTGTTATTATTGTTTGTAGTGTTATTATTGTTTGTAGTGTTATTATTGTTTGTAGTGTTATTATTGTTTGTGGTGTTATTATTGTTTGTAGTGTTATTATTGTTTGTGGTGTTATTATTGTTTGTACTGTTATTATTGTTTGTGGTGTTATTATTGTTTGTACTGTTATTATTGGTTATGTTACTGCTATTTGTTGTGTTGTCATGGGCTATACTATTGTTGTTATTTGTATTGTTAGTAGTTTGATTATTAATGATTGTATTATTATTTATATTTCCGTTATTAGTAGAATTATTATTGTTGTTATTTATTATTGAAGTATCAGCTGGAGTGGAGGAATAAAGAATAGTGAGTAGTTCTGTAAAAGTTTCAGGAAAAGATGGATATTTATAGGTAACAATTAATATTGCTGAACTATTTTCATCTTGAGTGGGACTGTATTTTAATTTAATTTTGCAAGAATTGGTTTTCTTTTGATTTATTACACAATCATTTTCTAAGATAGATAAATGATTAGGATTTTTTTGTAGTATAAAATCCTCAAATATTATTGGCATGCTGTTTGGATTTTTAATCTCAATTTCCTGATCTAAAGTTTTATTCACTTGAGCTTTAATAGTATATGATTCTTTTAATGAAAACAAAGGCTTGGAGTCTGCTGGTTTGGTATCACTTTTTGAGTTTTGCGAAGCAGAACCGCTATCCTTATTATTAATCCCTACGCTTCCTTTACTACATGAAATTAAAAATAAAAACCCTATAATACTTATTAAGCTACAAACAAAATGATTATATTTAGTTGAAAAATATTGGTGAATCATTTTTTCCTTTCTAACATAAACATAGAATAAAAATTGTTATTAAAATGAATTTAGTATTAATCGGTAGAAAAAAAAAAAATTTAAGTGAATTCTGTAGGAAAAATAGGGTTCTGTTTCAAAAAATGTTCAATTGAGAGTAGAGTATCTTCCTTGGATTGTTATTGGAGGAAGTAGAGATTGATTTCAAGTGGAAGCATACAGAGTGAATGATTATAATAATGGCAGTCCGCTGGTATCTAGCCTACTCTTTAAGCTATAGTCAACTAAAGTGGGGCCACACCATTTAATTTGGGCGGGACTTATTTACCACTGGGTCTGAGGTGGATTAATTTGGGCCGATGGAAAATATTCAAGGTGGTCTAATCTGAGCCGGACTACCCCACAATTCGCTCCTGACGATTTTCCAAAGAGGGCCGCAATAATTAGCTGGTTACCAATTTATCTTTGATCTTTGTTTGTAAGGTTCTGTTGTAAAGCTTTGTTACTTTTATTTCTTTGCAAAAGAACCTTTTTTTTAACATGGAGGTTAATTAAAGTGATTAAAATATTATTATTTATTCTTAGTAACATTTTTATTATGAATGAGGTTTATGCAGAAGAAATATATGTAATATGCACTTCAAGAAATAAGTCTTGGAATTGGTTAGTAATTAATAATCAATTTGTTTCTGTAAATGGGGAATGGCAGAGCCAATATGCGAATATTAACGAAGATATTTATAGAGTAATCAATTATTTTCAAATTGAAGAAGATAAAGTAATTGAGTTTCAAAGTGAATGTCAAAAACAATTTGGCCCATCCTTTCTATATGCACAAGCAGCCTATTCGAAATTTTCAGGATGGTTTTTATTTGGAAAAGAAAGAAAATTATTTGCTGGGGTAGCAAAAATCTCTTATTGCTTCTTTACTTCACAGCAAACAGATAGTTCCGATATGTGTGTCCCCAGAACAAAAATTATAGAACCGTTATAGTAAGAGTTTTCAAATTCACGTGTTAAAACATAAAATAAAGAGAAAATAGCAACGAATGATATTGATAATTTTAAAAATTTAATTGAATCATTAAAAAATGAAATAAATATTCCAAAACAGGATATTCATAAATTATGTTTCTGTATTTGCTAATCCAAGATAATGAGATACGCGAGAATAAATTTTATTCCAAATAAATTTCTCAATAAGAACTTCACCAGTTAAAATTCCTTTCGCATCAAGAATTAATAAAGACTCTTTTGCTTTTGATTCTTCAAACTCTTCTTTCCATTGATAATTTAAGGCGATAAATCCCACTTTAGTATATAAAGGTTTTAAAGGCTCTGGAGCATTTGCAATGATATGAGTGTGCCCAGATTCAATTACAATGCGAACAATTTGCCTAATCATATTTATAAAAACATCGCTTTCTCTGTAATCTTTATCCCATGCGAATTTTGAAATTTCAACAAATTTTTTTGACCAAAGCCATTCTGGTACTTCATTTACGAATTGATTCATTTCCGTTTTATTTTTATCTCTTAAATTATAAATAATTCGAATACATGCAACAGGTTTTTTTCCAACTTTACATAATACTTGTCTTGAATAGTTATCATATTTATCTTTATAAATTTCGTCATTATTTTCATTATTTATTTTAATGGATTCAAATAAACCTATTTTTCTAAGTTGAATTACTTTTTCCATATCAAATTTATCTAATGCATAATAATAGGATAAGCTATTTTCAATAATATCTACAGGTAAATTATTTTCTCTTAGCTCTTTTGGTGTTACTTCAACTCCACAAAACAAAATATATTCAACCATAACTTGTAAAAATTTTGAATTTGTTTTTTCAAATTTTACGTGCACATAATATTTATCTTTTTCAGACGGTTTATTAGAGTTTATTGTTTGTTCTATTTTAACATTAACAAAAAACTCATCTCCTGCAGGAATGCTTACTTTTAGTTGTAGTTCTAAATTAGGAATGAGAGTTTTATTTCTAGCAGATGTCATTAAAATCATTCCAGTCGAATGAATACTTTTAATTTTAAAAATTAATTTTTCATGAAAAAAGAAAGGGTCTTCACACCAGCAATGTGGTGAAAAAATATCTGGAATTTCATAATTTTTAATATCGCTTTTAGGATTATTATCATTAATAAACTCAATTCCATATCTTAAATATTTAATTTCTTCGATTGTGTTTTCAAGAATATAAACAACTCTGCCACGACAAAAGGAATTTTTTTTATTTCGAGTTTCATAATATATTTTTACGGTATCGCCTTTTTTGGGATATGTTGATAATTTTTGATCAATAATATAAATGTTACTTCCCCATGGTGAGATATCTGTAATTTCTCCATGAATTGATCTCGCTTCATCTTCGTCTTTTATATAAATTTTTATACCTTCACCAATAAAAACGCTTCTTCGAGTATCTCTACGATTTTCTATTGTATCGGTCATAATCAATTCCACAAAAAACGAATTTAAAAGATTAAATTCGTTCGTTTATTAAATTTTTACTAAATGCTCTTCGGAAGAAAGGAATGAATTAGAAAGAGGAACGCATGAAAGAGTCAAATTATTTATATAAAGAAAAAAAGAGAAAGGCGACAGGGATTCCTAATATTAGGGAATCAATGCGATCGAGAAATCCGCCATGTCCTGGAAGCAAATTGCCACTATCTTTGTAACCTCCTGCACGTTTAAAAGCGCTTTCCATGAGATCTCCTAACTGACCCGCAATTCCCATACATATTCCAATAAGAATCGCATACCATGCAGGAAAGGGGAGGTTGAAAAAATGAGATAAAACAAGAGCTGTTAAGCCGCTAAAAAGCAAACCTCCAATAGCTCCTTCAATACTTTTTTTAGGAGAAACCTTAGGAATGAGTTTATGTTTTCCAAAACGAGAACCAATAAAATAAGCTCCCGTATCTCCCATAAGAATGGTTGCTAAACAAAAATAGAGTTGTGCGCTTCGGTAAGAGCCATCAAATTGGATCATGCTTAATTTCAGCAAACAAGCAGCAGGCAGGGCAAGATAGATAAAACCAGCAATGACATTTAAAAGCTTATTCGATGCCGTATGCATGTCATGAGCTCTTCTATATATAAGTATTGCTGAAATAAAAAAACAAAGAAATGTCCAGCTAATAGGAATAATAAGTATTTTTTGGGGTTGTTTTTCAAAAATATATGTTGAAATATAATAGGAAACAATTAAAAATGCATATGAAAATCCAATTGCAAAATGTTTTGCTTTTAACTTTGGTCTAGGTTGTTCTACGGCAATAGAGCCGTCCATGATATTCCAACGAAGAGCTGCAAACTCGGTTCCGGAAAGAAAAATGGCTACTGTTATTATGATAACAAATAGATGAGGAAAAAGATGTTCTGGTGAAAAGCTTAAAACATATACGATAAGCGCTGAAAAAATGGTTGCAGTTAATAAACGAGTTTTGAGCATATATAAAAAACCAATCTTATAAATTTGAAAAGTATCCATTCCGGTTTGGCCGGTTTGCATTCTGCAATATGCCATAGTAATCAAAGTCTATCAAATAGACATTCCTGCGACCTAAATAGTCGCTTACTTTGGAGTCTAGTATATGAATGTTCTTCAGTTTAAGAAAAAGAGTAAAGATAAATCAGCTAATGTATTGTTTAGTTCTAGTGAAATTAAGATGCTTCCTCCAGAAGTGTCTGCAATTGGGATAGATCTTGGAACAACAAACTCAGTAGTTTCCGTATTTTCATATGGTGCAACCCATCCTGTTACCTTAAAATATGAAGATACTTTATTAGTTCCTTCAATGGTATATTTTAATTCTGAAAATAATATTGATATTATTGGGGAACAAGCAAAAAGAAAGTTAGATACAGAGCCATCAGAAGTTATAAAAAGTACTAAAAAAAATATGGGTAAAAGCGCCTCTTATTTTAAATCAAATGAAAAGTCTTATACTCCCGAAGAAATCGCTTCTTTGGTTTTAAATTATTTAGTCTTACACCCTGTATTACAAGAAGAAAAAAATAAATTTGGTGGTATTTGGGCCGTTATCACTGTGCCAGCACATTTTGACGATGCCGCACGGCTCGCTACGATTGCAGCAGCTGAAAAAGTAGGAATTCATGTTTTAAGAATTGTGAATGAACCCACAGCTGCAGCACTCGCTTACAGTATGATGCCCGAAGATAAAAAAAACGATAAAGAAACACTTGCTGTTTTTGATTTTGGTGGCGGAACTTTTGATGTCAGTATTGTTGATAGAGATGGTTTTGTTTTTAATGTATTAAGTAGTGAAGGTGATGTTCATTTAGGTGGTGATGATATTGATGACGCCGTTGCTCAATTTCTTTTAACAAAAGTCCATCCTCAATTAGTGGCGCGCCGTGCTTTAAAAGATTCTGAGCTGTATCGTAATTTATTAGTGCACGCAGAAAATGCTAAAAAAACTCTTCAAACAGAAGGTTTAGTTGAGGTTTCTCATCCAGATCTTGATGGAAAAGGTTGTAGTATACAAGTCGAAATAAATCGAGAACAATTCGAAAATTTAATATCACCTACATTGCAAAGAACACTTTATTTAACTGAAAGTGCCATGCATGCTGCAAAGCGAAGTCCAAAAAATATTTCTCGCATTCTTCTTGTTGGCGGAAGTACTCGTTTAAGTTTAGTTCGAAAAATGCTTTCCGATTATTTTCCTTGTATGGTTGATGCTAGACTTGAACCCGATTTAGCGGTGAGCTGGGGGGCTTCCTTACAAGCAGCAATCATTCTAGGAATTCAACCAGATACAATTTTAGTTGATGTCTGTAGCCATACTTTAGGAATTGGTGTTGTCGAAAATACAGAGTCTATTAATGAAAACTTTAAAATTGTAGCAAAAAAATTTGGTATTCCATACCCTATATCTGAGCAAGAACTTCACCGTAAATTAGGTTCTCGTATTGAAGAATTTAATAAAGAACTACAAAAAATGTTATTTGTTGCTCCTATTTTACATAGAAATAGTGCTCTTCCTGCAAGAAGATCTGAGTTTTTTAATACCATTTATAATAATCAACATGCAGTTCATGTTGTTGTGGTTCAAGGTGATGGAGATACCGTTGGAGAAAATAGATTGATCGGATCTTTTCTTTTTGAATTAGAGCAACCATGTCCTAAGGGAACAAGATGTGAAATTCAATTGACCTATGATGTAAATGGAATGGTACAAGTATTTGCAAGACAATTAGGTACTAAGAATGAAGCAAAAGCGCAATTTGATAGCAGAACCGGTGAGGTTACAGGCTGGACATCTCTTGGCCAAGAAGATATGAATCCATTTATTGACGTGAAAACGGACAGCGTTGATGAAATATATGCAAATGTGAATCCAAAAGAGATAAAAACAATTTACAAAGAAGAAAAAAATATTTTGTCTTTTCCTTTTGGGGGTAAAACAAATAAAAATGAGAATGAGTTTAATTCTGATTTAAATTTGAATTCAGGAATCATGAATGCATTAATTTTAAGAGCTAAAAGAAGATTATCACAAATGGATTCTGCTTCCTTAGAGTTTCTTAAAGTATCACAATTATTGTCTCAATATTCCGACTTATTATTAAAGTCACAACAGGGACAAGATAACGATGAAGATATTGAAAGTGTTGAGATTGAATTACTTTCTATGCTAGAGGGTAAATAAGTTGATAAAAAATTCATTTATAAAAAAAATTGCAATTGAAATAGAAAATGATTTTTCTATTTTTGAAGATTATTTACTTGCTCCAACAAAAATTCACGAATTTAAAAACTTTTTAGCCAAATATAGAGGTATTTTTGATTCTGAATTTAAACATGACTATGAAATAAAACAAAGTGCTGAACAAACGGCAGAAAATATAATTCAATTTTTTATAAATATTTTTGCTAAAATTGGTTTAGCAGAAGAATCTGTAGAAAATATTAAAGAGATTCTTTCAGAAACAGAAAAAATTGTTAATTTAACTCTTTATTATTGGTTTGGATTAAATGATCGAAATTATCAATTTAGAACCTTAGTTCATTTTTATAATATTGATGGAATTGGTTCTGTTTTTTTAACCAAAAATAAACAAGATTTTGCAGTATCATTAAGTGAAGACGGAATTCGTTTTGGTGTTGTTGAAAGTGCGCATGAGCCAAAATGTATGCCAGTTTCAAAAGTTTGTGAACTTAGTCTTTTTAATGAATTTTCTGATGAAAGATCTCTTATAGCTAGAATAAGAACAGTCCAACGAGAAATTTGTTTATTAATAGACGACTGGGAGCATTTAAATTCGATTTTAGCTGTTGAATACGGTCGAATTTATGTTGAACTTCAGCAAGAACAAAATAAAAAAAATGAAGAAGCCTTTGAAGAAGTTGTCTTAAAAATGAATTTAAGAAGAGATACTTTAGCTCAATGGTGTCTTCAATCTTTTTGTGATTTTCAAGAATGGCTTACTCAATTTATGAGCTATAAAAATCTTTCAGAAGATATTTATTCTGAATTAGATGCCACCTCGGGAGTTTTGCTATCAGGTGTTCAAAAAATATTTTTACCAGCTTCTGTAAGCAGGCATCGATATTGTGATGAAGTACTTCCGTTGTTAGAAAAATTTGCTAAATCACGCATTAAATTAAATGAAGAAGATATGTCTTCTCATTTGTTACTTCAAGCTGTGCAAAGTGCAATGGGTCATGACTTTTCATTAAATGCTATAGATATCATAAATAAACGACCTTATGAATGGAAGCTTTCATTTGATCCATCATCTGCTCTCAAAGCCTTTTGTTGGAGTTATTCTAAAGATCATCATTTATTATTATGCATTATGTATGCAATTTGTTTCTTTAAAAAAGTATTGCCTAATTCTTTAGATTCCAATTTATTATCTGATATTGCAACAACAATTCAAATGCCAGAGACTTTTCCTCATGACATTTCAAATCGAGTTGTTCATAATAAAAAGACAAACATGAGCGATTCCGATAAACAAATTTTAATAAATGCTTTAACCCATTATTTAGATAATAATGTAAAAATAAATAAAAATAATGAAGAACTCATTCAATATATTCGTAATGTTATTTCTCAAAACAAGGTTGTTAACGAATGAATTATTTTTACGATGAAAAATTTGAAGAAAATATGATTGTTCCAAGAAGAAGAGCGGCAAGTGAAATTAAATTGCTGAGACTTGAGCTTATTCCTAAAGGGAAAACACCATGCGAAGAAATTGGAAGCGAATGGTCTTCTGCTCAACCAGCAGAAAATCTTTCTCCTTCTAAAGCGGCTTCCAGTCTTGGAATTGAAATATGGTCACCACAATCTGTAGTGAAAAAAAGATATAAAATACTTCAACTTCGTTATCCACCAGATCAATTTGTAGAAAAACATATTGAATGGCGTCCTTCCGCTGAATTGCTTGGTAATCCAAGAAGTCGTTTAAATTGGTTTTGGCAAAGTGGATTTGTTCCTTTACCAGAAAGTAATTTAAATTTTAAAGAAGGTTCTATTTGGGATAAAGAAAATGCAGAGCCTATGATTCACTCACGGCTCGCATTAAAAAGATTAATTCAAAATTTTAAATAATAATTTTATTTTATAACGGTTTGGTCCATAGCCATTGCATTAAAGAAAGCATAAGTCATATAAAAGTTTCCACTGTCACCTGCGTCTGAGCTCCAAGAATTTCTAATTTTTAATAATTTTTGACCATCATCATATCCAATGACAACAACTTCATGGCCTGCCTCTGGTTTTTCTGGACAGTAATTTGTATGATCTCCTGGTTGCTTACAAGCCCAAAGACCTCCATGATTAAAGTCCCCATCATCCACTTTTACATCAAAACCATTAACGGAAACGTGATTTCCTTTAATATCTGCTAAGGCTGTGCCTATGACTACTCTATTTCCGTTATCTATTGCCGCTTTTAAAACAGCTAAGTCAGCTTTTCCAAAATATTTATAGTTCAAATTATTTGTAAATTTTTTTGTGCTTCTTGTTGTGTATTTAGAAGGACTAATGCTTTGTGAAGGATCCGCGTAAGAATCTCCAAAACAATTGTCTTTTTTAATGATACCATATTTTTTTAAAGGATCTACAACTTGAGTTGCATTGTCTGCACCGTTCCAATAATCATTTCCTAAATTTTTATTAAGAGCTAAAATACATTGTTGATCAATATAATCATTTAATTGAAGCTTTGCGTCTAAAGCCGCTGTTGCTGCAAAAGTAACACAAGTACCATGAGTACCTTGATCTAAAACGTCAACTCCATTCATTCCAAGATCAACAGCAGTAAAGCTATTATCAAATGAGGTAATTCCATTTGAATAATCAATTTCTCCGCCTTCTTGAATTAATTTAGCCATGGCATTTCTATTTTTTTGGATCATGGAATCAGTTGCTTGGATCGACATTAATTTGATAGTTTTAAATCCATTTAAGGCATCAGCATCATAATTAGAATTTAAATTATTATTTTTAATTTTCAATGAAATTCGAGCATCAGTTGTTCCGTTAACAGAAAAAAGTTCTGATTTTTCAGCAAATGCAGATAAAGAAAATAAAGCAAAAGAGGATATGAATAGAGTGCTTTTTAAGTTACTTAACATTTTCAGCTCCTTTGAAAATTATTATGAATTAAATTCTTTTTATTACCCATAATTATAAATTAAAAAATTGGAATTTTTTTAAAATTTAGAATTATTATTTATCGAAATTCTGTTTGATCAATTACCATCGCATTAAAAAATGAGTATGTCATATAATAATTGCCTTTTTCGCCTGCGGATGCTCCCCATGAATTTCTAATTTTAAAAAGTTGTTGTTTGTCATCATAACCAGTGACAATCATGGTATGACCCGCATTTTGGTCTGCGCAGTAATTAGATGAATTTCCGGGTTGTTTGCATGCCCAAAGACCACCATCATATGGATTTGTTGTTCCTTTTATTTTAACATCAAAACCATTTACAGAAATAGGATCAGAAGTATCTGCAAGAGCAGCGCTAATAACAACTCTATAACCCGCTTTAAGAGTTGTTTTCAATAAATTCGCATTTGTTTTGTCTGAATAATGGTAAGTTAACTGACTTGCGTAACTTTTATCACTTTTAGTTAAATATTGAGCTAAAGTAACTACTTGGTATGGGTCAGGATATTTGTGTCCAAAACAATCATTTTTATGAATAATTCCATACTTTTTAAAAAGATCTACTATTTGTCCTGGGTGTTCAAAGTTATTAAAAAAATTTCTATCATGGAATAAATTTGTTAAAACAAAACTGCACTGGAGATCTAGTAAATCGCCTTGTTTTAGTTTTGCCGCAAGAGCTGCAACAGAAGAAAAGGTAACAGGTGTTCCATGTACTCCCTGATCTAAAACGGGAACGCTTCCCATGCCAAGATCAATTGAAGTTGCTGAATTTGTAAAAGGAGTGATCCCGTTTTTATAGTCAAACTCAACATTATTTATATTCATTTCTTGAATTGCTAATTTATTTTTTTCTTTAAATATATCACTTACAGAAATGGTATTTAATTGAATAGTTTTAATTCCACTTAAAGTGTCATTGTCAATACTATTTGTTTCCAAATTTTTATTTTTCAATGGAAAAATTACAGAATGTGAGCCTTCAATTCTATAATTTCCTGATTCATTATTTTCTGCGAATGAAGAAATTGAGAATAGCCCTAAAAAAGATAATGTAACTTTACTTAAAAAATATTTACTCATAGAAATCTCCAAATACTCAAAAAAATTGTTAATATTAATTAAATTAATATTAACAATTTAAACATCTCTTATTTTAATTCTGTGTGATCCATTACCATGGCATTAAAAAAGGCATATGACATATAATAATTTCCTTTTTCCCCAGCGTAAGTACCCCATGAGTTTCTAATTTTAAAGAGTTGTTGTTTATCATCATATCCAATTATCACAACTTCATGACCCGCATTTTGGTCATCACAGTAATTCGTAGAATTTCCTGGTTGTTTACATGCCCAAAGACCGCCATCATAGTTACCTGATGAGCCTTTAATTTTAACATCAAATCCATTTACAGAAATAGGATCTGATGTATCAGCAAGAGCCGTTCCAATTGCGACTCTATAACCAGCTTTCAGTGTTGCCTTAACGACATCAGCGCTTGCCTTTTCAGTATAATGATATGTAATTTGACCAGCATAACTTTTATCACTTTTTGTCATATATTGAGTAGGACTGACTTTTTGTGATGTTTTTGCGTATTTAGTTCCAAAACATTGGTTTTTTGGAATAATTCCATATTTTTTAAGTGGCTCTAAAATTTGAACAGCAGTATAGGCTCCGTTCCAATAATCATTTCCTAAGAATTTATTTAAAGCGAGGCTGCATTGTTGATCAATATAATCTCCTTGTTTTATTTTAGCATTCAGAGCTGCGGTTGCAGCAAAAGTAACACAAGTTCCGTGTGCTCCTTGATCTAATACTGGAACATTTCCCATACCAAGATCGACAGAAGTTGCTGAGTTTGAAAAAGGAGCAATCCCGTTTCTGTAGTCTATTTCCCCACCATTTGCAGTCATTTCTTGAATAGCGGATCTATTTTTTTCTTTAAAAGAATCACTTGTAGTGATTGTCATTAATTGGATTGTTTTGATACCTGTTAAACTTTCAAGATCAAAACTATTTGTTTCTAAATTTTTATTCTTTAATGGAAAGCTTACTGAGTGTGAACCTTCTACAGTGTAATATTCAGACTTTTTGGAATCAGCAAATGCTGAAACGGATAACAATCCTAAGACAGATAACGTGACTTTACTAATCAAGTAATTATTCATAATAACCTCCAAAAGAATTGTTGATGTATTTAACAATTCAATTTATATTTAAAATTTTATTAAATAAAATAATTATAAATATAAATTGAATTGTTAAACCTAAATTAAAGTAATTCATAAAATTAAATTCGTAAAGTAGCCCAAAATTTTTTGGTAATTTATTTAATAGATAACCATTTATTTATATATTATTTGTTAATCTTATATTCAAAAATAACAAATTATTGCAAATTATAAATACAATATTATAGATATATTATTTAATGTCCTAGTTTTTTGTTTATATTCAATTGTAGTCAACTCAAAAAATAAATTTAAAAATTAGAAGGAATTAAAAAGGTTATCCAGCCAGAAATTTTATAAATTTATTTAAAATAATAATTTATAATAAATTTATAAAATTTATTTATTATAAAATAAATTTTATAAATTGTTATTTTTTGCAAAATATTATAAATATTATTCTGTGAATTTTTTGTGAAAAATTTATCATAAACATTCATAACTATTTATTGATTTTATTTCTATTAATATAACATAATTTTTAATTTAAAATAAATTTTGATTATGTTGAGTGATTTGAGGATAATTTTTAAATTTTTTTGTTAAGAGAAAATTATTTTTAATTTATTAATTGATATTAATTAATTTTTAATTGATATAATTCTTATTTAATTAAAACAAAATTTTAAATTCATCATTTTTTTAAAGTTTTTAATTTTTATGTCATAATTTTGACGAATGCGGAAATAAAAAGTAAACAAAAACAAAAATAATAATAATTATAAGAAATTATTATTAAAAAATATATGTATTTCATAATTATTAACAACCTCAAAATCTCATTTACGCATGAAATTTACCGAAATATCTATTGTGAAAAACTTTTGCTTTGTTTTTAATAGGAGCTAATGATGGCTGATGCAAAATCAGAACATCTTCGGGTTGTCGTAATAGATGATCAATTAAATATGCGTAAAGCTCTTTACCGAATTTTTGATAAAACGGGACATTATGAAGTAGAAGACTTTGGAAATGCAAAAGAAGCCATTGCTTGGTTAAAAACGCATGGAGTAGATATTGTTATTACAGATATTTATATGCCATTGGGCGATGGATTTGAAGTTTTAGCTTATATCCGTGGTCGTGTCATGCAAAATGACATTCCCGTTTTATTTATATCAGGGGAAGCAACAAAAGAAGATATTGTAAGAAGTGTTGATTTGGGAGTGAGTGATTATATTTTAAAGCCATTTGAGCCACAAGATATTGTTCAAAAAGTAGAAGGAATTTTTGAGAAATATAAAAATCCTCCAGAAAATATCAAAAAATTGAGAAATGCGGAATCGTTATTTTTTAATGAAAAATATTCCGAAGCAAAAGCTGAATTTGAAAAAATACATGCACAAAATAAACCATCAGCACGTTCCTTGATTGGTTTAGCACAAACAGAAGCAAAACTTGGCAATATTTCAGAGGCAATGCTTCATGTGAATCAGGCTATAGATAATAATAGTATGTATTTTCCAGCTTATTCGGCAGGGGCTGATATTTTAATTTCAAATAATAAACGTACCGAGGCCATTCCATTTTTAGCAAAAGAATTAAAAATTAATGGCAAACAAATTCATAGAAGAATGGTTCTAGCTGATATCTATATAGAGAACTCAAAAACTCCTGGATATTATGATAAAGCTTTAGAGCAAATGAAATTAGCTTTGCAAGATGATCCTACGGATGAAACTCTTTTGTTACGTTTTGCTGAAATTATGTGGGGTTCTGGTAATAAGGAAAAGGCGATACATTATTGTATGAAAGCAAGACGCCAAAACCCAGATAGTACTAAATCATTAATGCAACTTGCAAATATGTATATTCAAGATGGGCATCCTATCAAAGCAATAAATTTATTTTCTGATATTTTAAATAAAAATGCGAACCAATATGATGTTTACTTATGTCGTGCTAAGGTTTTTGAAAAAATGAATGAAAATGAGAAGGCGATTGCTGATTTAAGTAAAATACCAAAAACAATTGTTGATTTGCGCCTTGAGGTATTAAAATCGAAGGGGCGAGTGTATGCAAAAATGGGTAAAATACCAGATGCAATTGCCGCTTGTGAAGAAGTTTCAAATATGGAGCCTACTGCAGACAACTTAGCTCGAGTGGGATTGTTATTTATTAGATTAAAAAACTATCGGAGTGCTTTAGGATGGTATGAACAATCTACTTTAATGGATCCGGATCATTCAAAATATGTATATAACCTAGGTTGTTGTTACGAAGCTTTAAAAGATAAAAAGAAAGCAATTGAATGTTACGAACGTTCATTGTATTTAGATCCTAATGGTAAGGAAACTATAATTGCATTATCAAGAATTAAAGGAACTCCTATACCAAATCCAAAAGCTCCGGCAAAATCAATGCCCCCAAAAGCAAGTTAATATTCGAGTTCTTTGATTTTTTATATATTATCAATTACATTATGAATGAGGAAGCAGCTTTTAATGAAAGGCCATAATATGAGTCATAATAAGCATATCGATAAAACTAAATCCGAAAAAAATAAAAATCAAAATGAAGATGAAAATCAAAAATGGTTTGATCGTGATGATTTTCAAGATTTGGCAAAGATAGGTGGTGATATTTTTAAAAAAACAGTTGCCACTGGTAGAGATGTCATAAAAGAAGTGAAAGATAATTTTCCGAAAGAAGCAACTCAACTATTAGCAAAAGGCAAAGAAGAATTGCTTAAAGGCTTGAGCCAAGAGGTTGCTAAAAATATGGTTTCATTTGGAATTGAAAAATTTTTTGCAGTAGCTCGCCAGCATCGTATCGAGTTTTCCATTCGTTTTAAAAAGAATGAAGAAGATTCTCCTAAAAATGAAGAAGTAAAAAAAACATATAGAAATAAACATTAATTCTATTTATTGAATCAAATTAAAATCCTAAATAAATTTATAAAAAATAATGAAGAGTTTAGAGTTTCTCTTTTTTTCTTTGCTTGATTTGTTTAAAGTAAATCTTTATAAAGTTTTTTTTATTTCGGATTGGAATGAATAAATGATTCTTAAAAATTTAAAAATTTATTTCCTTATAAAAATATCATTTTTTGTTTTATTTCATAAATACGCAAATGCATTAACCACTGCTGATATAATAGAAAAAAATATTATTACAAAAGATAATAAAATATCAAATAATTTAAAAAAAGTTTTAAATTTAACATCTATATATCCTAAAGATGATTCTCTTTCAGAAGCGTTAAATTGGATTGATGGAACATTTGATTCACAATATTCTTGGATTAAAAAAGATAAAACAGAATTTTTAGATATAGAGAGAAACATAAATATCAGCGATGATAATCTGGATGATATTATAAAATTAATTAACAAAGATATTGGTTTTAAAAAAGAAGTTGCGCCTATCAATAAAAATTATAATGCAATATTGTTTTTAGGATCTACTTTGTATAGAGCTCGTGATAGATTAGCTTATTTAAATCAAAATATTGATGATGGAATCATTAATCCTGGTATGACTTATTTAATAGGTGGTGAACGAGTTCTGTCTGAAAAAATATATGAAACGAATGAAGAGTTATTCAATAAAAAAAATGGCATCATCTCATTTAATAGTGATTATAAAATTCCCAAAATTCTTCCCAATTTAAAAGATGAAAGAGAAATGTTGAAATTAGTTTTTTCACAATCTCAGCATTCTTTGTTAAAAAATAAAATTGCTCTTGTATTTATAGAAAAAGAAGCTAATAAAAATAAAATATTAACATCAAATAAAATAAAAAAATTTTTTAATGAATTTAGTTGGAATTTAAAAGAAGGTAAATATCTTATCATAACGCAACAGCCTTATGTTTTATATCATAAACTAATTGTCGAAAAAATTTGTAAAGAAGAAATGGATAAGTGCCAAGAACTTGAATTTGAATCCGTTGGATCTTGTTCTAAAGAATCAATTGATACCATAGTGGAAAAAAGAAAATATGTTTCAAGATTATTAGATGCTTTAGGAAGAACTGTTTTGTTAATTTCTCAAAAATAATTTTTTTTATTAAAAATGTATTGAATAAAAAAAGGGAGAGTTTCGAAAATAGGAAACTCTCCCTTTTAAAATATAAGAACGATAAAGTATTAACCTTTTGCAGCAGCAGCAACAGTAGCAGCTACTTCAGCAGCAAAATCTTCAGCTTTTTTCTCAACGCCTTGACCAAGTTCAAGACGGATAAAAGAAGTTACTTTAAGATCGTTAATGCCTAGTTTTTTTCCAACTTCTGAAACATAAGCAGCAACAGATTTGCTGTCATCTTTTACAAAAAGTTGATCAACTAAACAAATTTCTTTGAACCAAGTTTTTATGCTGCTTGGAACAATTTTTGCAAGAGCAGCTTCTGGCTTGCCTTGTTGAAGAAATTTATTACGAATAATTTCTTCTTCTTGCTTGATTGTTTCAGCAGGAATTTCTTGTTCATTTAAAAATTGTGGTTTCATTGCTGCTGCTTGAAGAGCAACATCTTTACCAAGTTCAATTAAGCCTTGGTTATTTAAGTGAGCTTCAATTCCAGAACCAGCAAGTTCTACAACAACACCGATTTTACCACCGCCGTGAACGTAGGAAGTAACAAAGTTTTTGCCAGAACCAACGCGTGCAAAACGACGAACAGTGATGTTTTCGCCAATTTGTGCCACAAGTGCTGTAGCTGCATCTTTTACGTTTCCTGAAACATCATAATTTGTTGCTAAAAGAGCGTCTAAATCTGCAGGTTTTGCGGAGTTAATTATATTATGTAGATTGCTAACAAAAGCTTGGAAACCATCATTTTTAGTAACAAAGTCTGTTTCGCAATTTACTTCGAAAACAAATCCAAGATTATTATTGTCTACAACAGTAGAAACAACACCTTCGCTCGCTGCTCTGGATGCTTTTTTAGCAGCGCTTGCTAAGCCTTTTTCACGAAGAATGACAACTGCTTTATCCATATCACCTTCAGCAGCATCAAGCGCTTTTTTGCAATCGGACATACCAGCAAGTGTCATTTCGCGAAGTTCTTTAACCATTTGAGCGGTAACTGTAGCCATTCCTTATTCCTCTTTAAAATAAAATGTTGTTAATAAGTAAGAAAGGTGTTCCTTACGGAACACCCAGAGGTTTAGTTCGCTTCGTCTTCATCGCGTGACTTAAGGCGTTTTACCTTAACTTGGGAACGTCCGCTGTCAGAAGAAAATGAGGAGTCTTCTTTTCCAGATTCAGATCTACGGCGTTGTTTGCCAGAAAGAGCTGCATCTGAAATTAAGCTCGCATAAAGTTTAATTGCTTTAAGGCTGTCGTCATTACCAGGGATAATGTAGTCAACGCCGTTAGGATCACTGTTTGTATCAGTTACAGCAATAACAGGAATTCCTAAGCGGTTTGCTTCAGCAATTGCTGTGAATTCTTTTTTTGCGTCAATAACAAAAATAGCAGAAGGAAGTCCTGGCATATTTTTGATTCCGCCTAGAGAGCGCTCTAGCTTAATGCGAAGACGTTCTTTAAGAGCAACTTCACGTTTTGTAATGCTTTCATATGTTCCATCACTAGCCATTTTTTCAATACGTTTTAGTTTAGTAATACTAGAACGAACTGTTTGCCAGTTTGTCATCATACCGCCGAGCCAACGGTGGTGGATGTGAAACATTCCCGCTCTTTCCGCTTCTTCAACGATGATTTCTTGAGCTTGTTTTTTTGTCGCAACAAAAAGGATGTGTCCGCCTTCTGTAACGGTCTGTTCAACGAAAGATAGAGCATCTTTAAATAATTTTTGAGTTTTTTGGAGGTCGATAATATGGATACCGTTGCGCTCACCGTAAATAAACGGACGCATTTTAGGGTTCCAACGACGAACTTGGTGACCAAAGTGGACGCCCGCATCAAGGAGGTCGCGCATTTGAACTTCAATAGACATAGAAAAACTCCTGCTTGGTTATTTGGTTTAACCCCTTGTAATACCCAGGCATTTTGGCCCACCAAGCTTTGGTATTACAGAGAACGCTCTAAATCAGGCACAGAACTTAAACAATTTTTTGCTAATGAAGTCAAGGATAATTAAATTCTTGATTTACCAACAATTAAAATTTGTATAGTCTTCTCGAGTTATTTTCGCACACCCATTGTGTATGTGGGGAGCGCTATTTAAAGGAGCTGTTTGTGAGTTTAATTCAAATATTTTTGCCTGATGGATCTTCTCGTTCTCTCCCTTCAACTTCTAATGTACTAGATGTTGCAAAAAGCATAAGTCCTGGACTTGCTAAAAGCTCCATTGCAGGGAAGGTAAACGGGAATTTAGTTGACCTGGATTACTCCCTAAGAGACGGGGACAAGATTGAAATTTTAACGGATCGTTCTGCGGAAGGCCTTGAGATCATAAGGCACTCTACAGTTCACGTTATGGCAATGGCAATTCAAGACCTTTATCCAGGCACTCAAATTACAATTGGGCCTGTTGTAGAAAATCAATTTTATTACGATATTTACCCGAAAGAAGGCGTGAAAATTGGAACAAATGATTTTCCTCAAATCGAGAAAAAAATGCAGGATATTATTGCTGCAAATATTCCTTTTGTGAAAAGGGTTGTTTCTAAAGAAGAAGCTATTCAGCATTTTGAAAAACTAGGTGAAAAATTTAAAGTTGAAATTGTAAAAGAATTGCCAACTGAAGGCGATATAAAAATATATGCGATAAGCCACTGGGATGACCTTTGCCGCGGTCCCCATGTTTCTTCCACAGGAAAATTAGGCGCTTTTAAATTAATGAGCGTGGCTGGTGCTTATTGGCGCGCGAATAAAGACAACGAACAGCTTGTTCGTATTTATGGTACCGCTTGGGCAAATAAAAAAGATCTCGATGCTTATATCCATATGCTTGAAGAAGCAAAAAAACGTGATCATGTTGTGCTTGGGCGCCAATTAAATTTATTTACATTAATGAGTGATATTGCTCCTGGCGCTGCTTTTTTCTTTCCAAATGGTGCAAAAATATTTACTCTTTTACAAAATTATATTCGAGTAAAATGGGCAAAATTTGGATTTCAAGAAATTCAAAGTCCACAAGTTATGAATGTTAATTTATGGAAAGTAAGTGGTCATTACGAAAAATATCGTGATGATATGTATATTTTTAAAGATGATCATGATGATGAATTTGGTATTAAGCCAATGAGTTGTCCAGGCCATGTGCGTATGTTTATGGTTGGTCAAAAGTCTTACCGTGATTTACCGTTACGTTATGGTGAGTTTGGAGTTGTGCATCGTAATGAATTAAGTGGTACTTTACATGGATTGACAAGAGTTCGTCGTATTACTCAGGATGATGGTCATATTTTTTGTATGTTAAACCAAGTTCAATCAGAAATTATTTCAGCATTAAAATTTGTTCAAGAAGCTTATGCTGATCTTGGTTTTAATGAAGTTGTTTATATGCTTTCTACTCGTCCTGAAAACCGAATTGGTGCAGAAGAAGTTTGGGATGTTGCAGAAAATGCTTTGGAAGAATCCTTAAAAATTTCTGGAGTAAATTATCAAATAAATGCTGGTGATGGTGCATTTTATGGACCTAAAATTGACTTTAAAGTCAAAGATGCCATCGGGCGTATGCATCAGTGTGCAACAATTCAGTTGGATTTCCAAATGCCTGCTCGTTTTGGAATTTCTTACCAGGCCGCAAATAATACACAAGAAACACCGGTAATGGTGCATCGTGCGGTATTAGGATCTGTTGAAAGATTTATGGGCATCTTTATTGAGCATTGTGCAGGACATTTCCCTATTGGTTTAGCTCCAGTTCAATGCCGAGTTGTTACTGTAACCGAATCTCAAGAAGATTATGCACGTAAAGTAACTGAATTTTTAAAATCAAATGGGATTCGTATAGAAACAGATTATAGTAACGATAAATTAGGTGCAAAAATAAGAGATGCTCAGTTGCTTAAAATACCTTATATGTTAGTAATCGGTGACAAAGAGGTTCAAACGAATACTCTAACTGCTCGTTATCGTGATGGTAAAAATTTAGCTCCTATGTCTCCTGAAGATTTTCTTTCCTTTGTTAAGTCGGAAAGCGGTGTCTTTTGGGGCTTAGATACAAATCAGAAATAATGAATCATCGTCCCTATTTTTTTTGAAAGGTATTTTTTTATGATTAATTTATTAATGAAAACAAATTATGGTGATATTTCAATCGAACTCAACGACGAAAAATCACCAATGACTGCTGCCAACTTTGTAAATTATGTTACATCAAAACATTTTGATGGCTCTATTTTTCACCGTGTTATACCTGGATTTATGATTCAAGGTGGTGGTTTTGATTCCAGTATGAAAGAAAAATCAACAAATAGACCAATTGAAAATGAAGCAAAAAATGGTTTAAGCAATGAACGCGGTACACTTGCTATGGCACGTACAAATGATCCTCATTCCGCAACAGCTCAATTTTTTATTAACTTAACAAATAATGATTTTCTAAATAATCGTGGAGACCAATGGGGTTATGCGGTTTTTGGAAAAGTAACTCAAGGAATGGAAACCGTTGATGCTATTGCTAAAGTAAAAACAGGTAACAGTGGTTTTCATAGAGATGTTCCCGTTGCTCCTGTAATTATAGAATCTGTTTCTGTTGTAGAACTAAATTAATATTTAATATAAAAGAGCTCATTTTTTTTTAAATAAACTCTTTTAAATATTGAAAAAAATTAAAGAATCCTTTATAGATTAATAAATAATTTATAGAGGATTCATTTTATGCTTGAAGAGTTAAGAAAAATACCAAAAGCAGAATTGCATATTCATATTGAAGGTTCTTTAGAGCCCGAACTTTTATTCTCAATAGCCGAAAGAAATAAGATAGAATTGCCTTATAAAAGTATTGATGAAGTGAGACAACTCTATCAATTTCATAATTTGCAGTCATTTTTAGATATTTATTATCAAGCTACAAACGTTTTAAAATTTAAAAAAGATTTTTATGAACTCACCTATTTGTATTTAGAAAGAGTTCATAAAGATGGAGTTCGCCATGTGGAAATCTTTTTTGATCCTCAATCTCATACCTCACGAGGGGTTTTATTTTCTGATGTTATTGAAGGGATTCATGAAGCCCTAGAGCAAGGAAAAAGAGATTTTAATATAAGCTATTTTATTATTATGTCCTTTTTAAGGCATTTATCTGAAGAAGATGCATTAGAAATTTTAGAAGAATCTTTACCATATAAACATTTGATAAAAGCAGTTGGTTTGGATTCTTCTGAACAAGGAAATCCTCCAAGTAAATTTAAAACCGTATTTTCTAAATGTAAAGATCTTGGTTTTTTAACTGTGGCTCATGCGGGAGAAGAAGGACCTCCAGAATATATTTGGGAGGCATTAAATTTATTAAATGTTTCTAGAATTGATCATGGTGTTCGTAGTATCGAAGATAAAAATTTAATTGATCTCATCATTGAAAATAAAATTCCGCTAACTGTTTGTCCTCTTTCAAATATAAAATTAAAAGTTTATGATGATTTAAAATCACATCATATAAAAGAATTATTTGATTTAGGTGTTCGAGTTACGATCAATTCAGATGATCCCGCTTATTTTGGTGGCTATATATTAGAAAACTACATACAATGTAAAAATAGTTTGGGCTTTACTTTTAAAGATCTCTGTAAAATTTCAAAATATTCTATTGAAGCCTCTTTTTTATCTCAAGTTGAAAAAGATTGCCTTTTAGCAGAAATCAATGAAGTTGAAACGAGCTATTTAATTTAAATAAAAGAAATAAAATAATTGATATTTAGGTAAAACTTGACATTTAATTTTGTCTTCCTTAAAAGTGTGGATGTTATCTTTGGTGTATTTTTGCATTATTGAAATCACAAATTCATTGTAACTTTGGGACTAAAAAAAGTGACATCCGCAAATCCAGAAAAAATTCTTATTATGCTTCCAAGACAGCTCGGTGATGTTTTGCTTGCAACACCTCTCGCGTCTGTTTTAAAACAAAAATACCCTACCGCTCAAATCGACTGGTGGGCTCATCCCATGGCAAAAGAAATATTAAGTGGAAACCCTTATTTAAACAAAGTTCATTACCTTCCTATATGGCGAAAAAAAGAATACAAAAATGTATTTTTTTTAAAAAAGTTTTGGCATTGGTTACTTTATTTGTGGTCTGAAATAACTTTGTTTTTTTATATTAGAAAACAAAAATATAACATCATAATTGATGCTATTAATTATCCACGTTCTAGTTTTCAAACTTTATTTGCAGGTGCAAATATTAGAATTTCTTTTAAATGCAATTCTATTCGCGATATTACATATACGCACCTTGTTCATCGTGATAAATTAGATACAGGTTACCTTGGTTTTACAAGATTATATTTATTAGAACCACTTGGTATTTATATGGATAAAATAAATTTAGAAGAAGTTAAAATCGATCTTCCCATTGAAGAAATAAATAAAGTAAAGCCTTCAAAATGGATAGCAGAACAATTAGATCAATTACAGGTTCATAATTACATTGTAATGAGCCCCACTTCTCGTTACCTTGTTCGTTGCTGGCCTATTCCATCTTATACCGATTTAGCTCTCGAATTAGCTAAAAAATATAATATAGCAACAGTTTGGTCTAGAGCTCCGGGGGAAGAGGAGTATATTTTAAAAGTTCATCAAAATTTTAAAGAAAAACTGAAACAAAATTCTTTAAATGAAAATATGAGTTTGCTTCCTCCTCTCATGTCTATTCGAGAAATCGCCTTTTTGACAAAAAACTCCATTGGATGTGTTGCCAATTCCAATGGCATGAGTCACATCGCAGTGGCTTCTGGTGCAAAAATGATCCAATTGCATGGCCCTACTCAACCCGTAAATTGGTGTCCACCTAATAAACTGAAGTATCAGTCGTTGCAAAGGAATGTGGGTTGCGTTGGTTGTTCTAGTAACTCTTGTAAACTGATGCATAGAGAATGTTTAGATGAATTGTCTGTTCATGAAGTTTTTATTGCAATTGAAGAATTATTTCTAAAAAAATAGCGCAATAAAATTAAATATATATATTTTTATTTCTAGATATTTTATTCATCTTAATTGTTTTAATTTTATTTATTTTAAAATATATAAAAAATCCAATAAATATAGATATAAGTATAATTATATATTTCGAATTAAAATATTATTAGTAATCTATAATGATTAGGTATTTATAAGTTCTCAATTTTTAATTTATTATAAAGTTTTATAGGGTGTCCTCCCAATAAGTGATTTTTACAAAGCATAAATCCAGAATTAAATATCCTTTTGAGGAGGAGATTTAAATGGAGATGGAAAATAGACTTT